>OHSO01000209.1_pt1 | contig 36336 bp, 35 predicted proteins | sample 1578651 | NCBI WGS metagenome assembly OHSO01 (sample SAMEA3879524, study PRJEB24766) | human gut metagenome | biome: human-associated habitat; feature: feces | place: USA | collected 1985/1987 | reverse complement strand
GTGAATACCCCTGCTTTTTGCTGGAGGACGAGGCACGGAGGCCACCGTCCTACTTTATTGGCACATCTGCAATCTGTGTTCGTTTAAATATTCAGCGACAATAATTCGTGGTTAAATTCATGGAAAGTTCATGATAATTCGTGTTTCAAAACAAGTAGAACAGGGCACCGAGACCCTGTTCTACCATATCATCTAACGCCTACAATAAAAAGCTTTCATAATTATCTCTTGTTATCACCTTAAAATCAGTATCTGCATAAGCGCGAGAGAAGGACAAGGGCAACGCTGCTTTTCGTTTGGGGTTCCACTTAAATTCTACAGCTGTTAGTTGTCCGTCAATATCCTCTATATAGTCTATTTCTTGCTTGGTAGTTGAACGCCAAAAATAGCTCTTTGCATAAGATTTTTCATAACGAAGCTTCTTCAATCGTTCCGACACCAAGTAGTTTTCAAACAAAGCGCCCGTATCTAATCTATTCTCTAACATCTGATAGTTTCCTATCACAGCATTACGAATTCCGCAATCCCAAAAGTATATCTTACGAGCAAATTTAAGTTCGTTGCGTAAGTTTCTACTAAAAGAGCCTAACCTAAACACGATATACGACTGTTCTAAAAGCATGACATAGTTTTCTACAGTCTTAGGATCAAGGCCACACGTCTGCGACAATTCGTTATACGACACCTCCGACCCCATCTGAAATGCTAAGGCTTGCAACAATTTAACTAACTTATCGCTCTTCTTTATCTTATCAAACATTAAGATATCTTTATAAAGATAGCTGTCGGCCAGCTCGCTCAACACCATTTTCTCGTCGCCAACATTATTAACAACGTCAGGATAACTACCATAAACCAAACGATGCGCCAAGAGCCGTTTCTCCTCCAAGAGGCCGTTATGCGCTACCAACTCACCGAAAGAAAGTGGATACATCCAATACTCTATCTTCCGACCCGTAAGAGGTTCGTTAATCATATTCGACAAATCGAAAGAAGAACTACCCGTAGCCACAACTTGCACATCAGGTATATTATCAATTATTAATTTTAGGTACAACCCAATGTTTACAATTCGCTGGGCCTCATCAACAACCACTATCTTCTTTTTTCCAATAACAGCACCAAGCATGGTTGAAGAAGCGTTTTCAAACAAGCTACGCACATCTTGCTCGTCACCGTTTAACCATAAAACGTCATCACGCTCACGAAGCATGTTTTTTAGCATTGTGGTCTTACCCACCTGGCGTGCACCAAAGAGGATAAGGGCTTTACCCTGACCCAATCGTTGCTGGATAGCTTTTTCTAAAATGCGCTGTATCATACCTAATAATCATTATTAATAACGGTTACAAAAATACACATTATCCTCTTCAATTCCAAATAATTCAATATATTTTTGGATTACGTTCCAAATAATTCAATATATTTTTGGATTACACCAAAAAAAATTCTTTAGTGTTCCATTTTAACAGAACACTAAAGAATTGATGAAAAGTCTACAGTAAGTAGGTTTAGAACATTATCTTCTGTCCCTTGTTAGTGATGTAAAGATGTCCCTTTGCAGGAGTTTCAATCCGTCTACCTTCAAGGTCGTAGTAAATGGTTGGTTTGTTATCTGCTGCCACACCATCTTTCTCTACGATAACAATGCCTGCAGCTTCCTTATCCACATTACATGCTACATCATAATCAACATAAAGGTTAGAACCATCCAATGTTGTTGCCCGAACGGTAACCAGGCCGCGTCCACCCTTGGCAGTAAGCACTCCATTGTTTGAGATGCTGGCAAGGTCGTCGTTTCGTACTACCGACCAGCTTACTCTTGAATAGGTAGAATAAGTAGGAAGCACGACACCATAGAGATGTATCGTCTGCTGGGTATTCGTCAAAGAGTTGTTGCTCTCCACACAGTTGATGGCAATGCTTGTTGCCAAGGTTGTAGGCAGAGCCTCTTCAGTAGAGACGACATTTGAACGGATGCCATAGTTGGTTCTCGCTACTCGGCTCTTGGCGTATGTGCTGCTTGACGCAGGAGTGAATGTCACGGCATAGTAATACTTACCTGCCTTTGCCGTTAAGTCGGTATAGCTCTGCTGACTGCCAGCTACATATTCGATAGGTTGCAAGCTATCCTCGCTCGTACCTCTGAGGATGGTATAGCTCTCTACATTCATTCCCTCATAGGCGTTCCACATCAGGTTGTAGCCATTGCCACATTGGTTAATCATCACATGAAGAGGATTATGTGGCGTAGAGTAAGCACTCGTTTGCACCTCATTGCTTGCGATGTAACGGATGCGATAACGATGTGCCTGTATGCGATTGTCGCTGGTCTCGTCGAGATAAGTGCCAACGTTCATGTCAACAGTAGCCAATACCTCATATTGATTCATGCGATTGGTCTCACGACTGATTTCTACCTTTGCTATTTCCGCATTGCTTGCTGGTTGCCAGCTGATACGATAGTTTGTACCATCGCCTATAACCTCAGAGATTCTTGCAGCAGGCATGCTTGCGTCTATCACGTTCACATTATTCTCCTTAGAGAGTTCGCTGTTATCAAACTTACAGAAGGTACATACTTTCGCCTCACCGCTGTTCTTGAAGGTAAAGGTGGCTGTGCTGTCGCCCTTCTCATAGCGCACCACATAGTTGTCAGCTGCTTTAAAGCCATAATCTATTGGTGAGTATTGGCTAAATCCCTTTGGCACCTTCACAGTGATAGGTGTGTTGCGTAATACCTTTGCAGGGAAGTGGAGTGTCAAGTCGGCAAAGTCGTATGCGATGATGTTTGTGCTGTATGCCTTGCCATCCACAGTGATGGTTACCTTCTTTGTGCCTGGAGTGTTCCACACCACCAGATATTCACCTTTGCCATAGTCTTTCTTGATGGTGGCACCTTCTCCTCCATCAATAGAATAGCTTGTTCCCTTTGTTCCAATGAAAGAAACGACAGTGCCCAACGAAGCCGTTACATGACTGTCTTTCACCTTGATGTATCCATCGTTGTTGATGGTTACTTCCACAGGCTTGGTCATTGGCGAGTGTTCGCCCATCAAGTCAATAGATTGAACCTGCACCTCCAGTGTCTCACCGTTGGTAAGTGTTGCCTTAGGGATAAGCATCTGCGTAGCTTTACGATAAGCCACATTTGAGCAGATAGCAGCCTCGTCGCTCAGTCCGTTGAGAGGAGAAATGAGGAAAGCATTCTCCTCGCCCACTTTCTTGTTCTTGCGCTTCACGCTGACATTATAGCGCATCTGAACAGCTGGAGTGTGGTCATCCTCAGCATCTGCCCATTTCAGAAGCAATCCTTCCTCAGTCTGTTGTGCGCTCACATATTGAGGAGCCTTCGGGGCCTCGTTCTTGATGTTGGAGAGGAGGCCTAAAGGGTAAGCGAAACGAGTAAAAGGTCTCCAATAAAACATTTCAAACTCTCCTTTGTATCCACGCTCTACAAATTTAATTTTCTTATAACTAAAATCTTTGTCAAGCAAGAGTGCATCTCCTACGTTATTAATAATATCTACATAACCGTTGTTATCCAAATCAATGTATGTAAGGTCACCTGACACACTGTTTACTGTAATAGGAGATATTGGCAATGAAACATCTTTTGATGTGCCATCTTTTTTATTGACCATCTTGAAGGTCGATATTTCTTCGTCATAAGATATGTTGTAATCTATAGCCTCGTAATCTCCATTAACAAAATAGTTTATAGTTGGCAATGTCTTAAAACGACCAGGATAAAATGTCGTAAATTGATAATTTCCATCATTGTTTTTATCTTCCCAAATGCCGTCGTAATGTGCATCACCTGTAGTAGAGTATTCAAACTCATAATCTTGCTCACCACCATTTATATTATATATGTATCTCCTTTTTTGCAATCAGAAAAGAAATCTGGATATCCGTCCTTATTATAATCTACAACAAGCAAATTTGATGACAAGTCTGTGTTCCAACTCTTTTTAACCTTTTCGTATTGATTACCTTTTACATATTTATAAAAACCACTATTGTATATTTCAACATTACCATCTTGATCAAGGTCTATACCTTCTTTTGGTATATCTCTTTTAATATAATCCAAGCTAAATTTCTGCGACTTTGCAGGAACCAAAAAGAATTCTACCTTTTTACTTGTATACTTTTTGTTATTTAAGGTCATCTCAACCATTGCTGACAAATCAAGAGAAGACTCAAAAACAGCATTTATATTATCACCGTTGGCTGACTGGGATATAATTCGTCCATGATTGATATTCCATTTATATGTGGCATCATCTCTGCTATTTGTCACTTTTAGGTTGATAGTATCAGCTGTACTATAAAAGGTGGGAACAGGGGCTATCACTGGTGTCATAACTACCTGATGGTCATATACAAACTCCTCTGACCATTCTCCTCCCATGTTTCCTGCATCTATAGCTTGCACTGCTATATAATACTTACCTTCCTTCAAGAAACTTGCATCTAACAAATGCTTCAAAGCATGTCTCATGTTGCCATCAGAGAGATTTCTTCTTGTACCGTCAGCAAGCGCATGTCCAAATAAGATATCTCCTTTACCAGGGGCTGTTCCAATTCTCAATTCGTATGTCAAGTCACATGAAGAAGTTTGTGCATCATTGCCTCTACTCCAAGTTATCCTTAACTTACCTTCTTCAGGAAGGAAAACAGCCATTGGCTTATCCATTTTATCAGGACGGGTATTCTTTTTAGCATTTGGAAGAACTGTATATGTGGTTCCACTATTTATCTCCGTAATACCATCACGATTGAAATCTGCCAATATCTTATTATCACCATCAGGGAGTGCCGTCAAACTTACAGAAAAGTCTTTGCCACATTTTAAAAGATAGTCTTTCTTATCTTGCGATGAAACCAACAATTCATAAAGCCCATCCGCATCATAATCTTTACAGTCAAAGCAGCTATACTTCCCATCAATATAACTTTCTTTTCTTTTGAATGTTCCATTACCGTCATTTCTGAAAAACACAGTATAGGTTGCAGCGTTATCCGAAGCTATGACAAGAATATCTACATCGTCATCTTTGTCAAAATCTCCGAAATAAACTCCTTGCATCGAACTATTTGAAAAAAGAGTTTTCTTCTCAGACAGCTTTCCATCTGATTGCATCATGTATAAGTCAATATCATCTCCTGTAAAGTCTACATAATCCATTAAGCCATCATTATTCAAATCAGCGGGATACAGTTTTCCTTTATGGGGACTTTTAAAGAACATATCATTACCTAAATTATAATAGATATAATTAGGGTCTGCTGAATTATTATGAGGCCATCTCCATTTAAGTCTTCTACTTGATTGTTATTAGCGTTTAAATTAACTGGCGACTTAGATATTAACTTTTTGGCAGAAAAAGTTTCATCATCCCACTGCGTAAAAGTATTTTCCTTTGATTTGATAAACATATCGTCCGCAATAGAGCCGATGCCACTACCTCCGTTACTTGGCGTATAATTACTAATGGCATTGCTATGTAAGAAACCTATATCTTCGGTATAACGAATAAAGGTTTTATATAATTTTCCATCCTTTTGCTCTTTCCAAATACTAAAAATGCTATCATTCTTATTTATTACTCCTATTATATACTGAAATCCGCTGCAAGAAAAATCGGCAACATAGTCATTGACGACACTAAAATAACCAACACGCGGATTCTCTCGAAGTATTTCGTTCCCTGTATTATATTGCAAAAAATACCTACCATAACTCTTAGTAAGCAAAATGCCAAGACTATTGAAATATTCAAACCGATTATATTCAGATGGAACACTTTTCAATCGTTTACCAGTAACTTTGGAAACAAAATAATTACTACCTGTACTTCCCACCACTTCCAGTATTCCATCTCCATCAATATCATAGAAAGACTTAAGGGAATAGATATCGGTAGGATGCACACTTGATGAATAGGTGACTTTATCGTCTGCAAATGCTTGCCCGCAACAAGCCACAATAAGTCCAATAAGCATAAGGCATCTATGCCATGCGGGTGATTTAAAGTAAAAAAGTTGTTTCATTTTTCATAAAAATAAAATGGCGTGCAACCGCTCGTAGCTTGTTTACTATTCAGGTTACCGCCAAGTGTATGCACACTATTTTTAAAGGTAAAACAAAGTATAAGATAAATATATATAAACCAATGCTTTATATATAATATTATAGTACATCCAAAGCCTGTAATTTTACTTTATTTATGTTTCTTTTGGTGCAAATTTGTTACTCGTTTGTTACTTGCATTAATTTATTTGTTGTATCTTTGCAAATGGTAACAAACAAGTAAGATTATGGCAAGAAAGAAAAAGATTAAGGAAAAAAGCCCTGTTTCTTTACGCTTCAAAAAACTTGCTAATGGTGGGTATTCTCTATATTTGGATATTTACACCAATGGCAAGCGGTATTATGAATTTCTAAAATTGTACCTTGTGGAGGAAACAACAGATGAGGCGAGAGTGAGGAACGTGAACACAATGACAGCGGCAAACGCTATCAAGTCACAAAGAATACTTGAAATAGCCAACGGAAAAGCCAACATTAAGAATAGGAGCAATTTGGCAAAGGTATTATTAAGTGACTGGATGGAGCATTACACGGCACATAAAAAGCGTGTCGGGTGTAGCGATAACTTTCTAAAGCAGATTAGAAAAACAACTAAGCATTTAATAAGTTTCAATGCCAAGGTTGAGTTAAAGGATATTGACAAAGAGTTTGTTTTGTCTTTTATTGAATATCTGCGTAACAGGAAGAAAGCAGACGGCAGCATATTAAGCAGCACAACGGCAAAATGTTACTTCAAGTGTTTTAATTGTGCTTTGAACTATGCCGTGAAAGAGGAAATAATAAGCGTAAATCCAATAACACTACTAACAAGTGATGAACGGATAAAGGCAGAGGAAAGCAAACGTGAATATTTGTCGGTTGATGAAGTGCTGAGGCTGATGAACACACCTTGCAAAAATGAAATGGTTAGGTGTGCTTTCCTGTTTTCCTGTTTCTGTGGGTTGAGAATATCGGATATAAAGGCGTTGAAATGGAGCGATATTTCAAAGGACAATGGGCGGTTTGTGATAAGCATTATTATACAAAAGACAAAGAACGCTTTAAATTTGCCGTTGTCTGATGAGGCGGTGAAGTATTTACCAACTCCACAAGACAACAAATTTGTTTTTGATTTGCCAAGTGAGGGGTATTTGAACCGCTTGTTAACGGAATGGGCAAAAGCGGCAGATATTAAAAAGCCTGTTTCATTCCACGTTGCACGGCACACATTTGCCACAATGACATTAACCGCTGGAGCTGATATATACACGGCTTGTGCATTATTGGGGCATACACAAGTAAAGACAACACAAATTTATGCTAAGATAATAGACAAGAAGAAAGATAATGCCGTGGATTTGGTATCTAATATGTTCAACAATAAGGATTAATGGGTTATGGTTAGAGATATTGAAAACTTTGCTTTGGGACAATTAAAGCAGATGTACGATGAGTGTTTGTATTTGCTTTGCAATGCCTATGCCTGTAAGCGTACCAAAAAGGCTTGTGAAGATGGTGTTTTGATTGATTGGAAATTTGAGCCAAACAAAACAGCGTGGAAAGAATTGCAGCGGTTGGAGTGTGGCTTTAAAGAGTATGATGAACTTATCCACATAACAAGGGGCAAGTATGTTGCTTTATTTGAGGGCAAGCCCGATGCACGGCTATATGATGAGATAACCGATAATATATTAGATTGCCAAAGTGAAAAGCAGATAGAAGAATATATAAAGAAGTTGGCAAGCAAGTTTGATGATTGTGCAGTCCGTATTATGGATTTTTATAAATGGGTTGGCGGTCTTCATTGGGGTAATTATGAGGGCGATGATTGTGAAGTGTTGTGTGTGTGGGACAGGCTTAATTATTGCATAATGCAATTTAAAGCCAATGTGAATGATATTGCAAGGAGGTATGGAGTAACTATAAATGCCAAAGTTAAAAACGACTTCACAACCTACATATTGACAGATGATAAAGAAAAGACATTAACCACACTTCACACGGCAATAGACCCACTTATGCAAAGTAATGACAGGGGAGTAAAAAAAGAAGCGGTTGGATATATAAGGGCGGCTATTGCTATGGGCTGGTTGAGTTCTAACATATCACACTCCACCTTTTGCAAAGAGTTTGGCACAATGGGGAAAAAATTTACAGACTATATGGAACTATATATATTGAGGGATGCCTCAAAAGATAATTGGGAAAGCAATATATACAAGCTAAGAGATTTTGGAATAAGATTAAGAAATATTTAAGTCTGAACTTGTCTTTTATTAGGGAGTATGGGGTGTTATTGGGTTTCCCTAATACTCCCTAATTTATTATTAGTTACCATTACTTTTTTGCTCTACCTTTGCAATGTCAACAAATGAAAGTCGGTATTGTTGGCGGTGCAAATAGTCTGTTTCCCGACAAACAGAGGAAAGCACAATGTAAAGGAAAATAAAATGGCAACAGCAGAAAAGCGTGTTTTGACGATTGGTGATGTTGTGGAGTTGACAGGCTACACAAAGGACTATATCTATAAATTGGTTTGGTTAAAAGAAATACCACACTACAAGCCAAACAAAAAACGCCTGTACTTTGAGCGTGGCGAGATTGAGAACTGGATGCTACAAGGCAGAGTGACCACAAAGGCAGAGGCAGCACAACAGGCGGCATTACACTCTATTCAGAAAGGAGGCTTACAATGAGCAAGCCAAATGTAAGGTATTACGCCAAAATGGAGTTGGTGACAGGCACAAAAACGCCTAAGTATGTTATTACTTCACAATGTGGCTATTATCCGCCAATGGAAATGTTAAGAGGGCGTGACGGCAAAATATCTATGTTTCTTATGGAAAAGAGGATAGGACAGCCGAGTAACACACCGCCAATGTACTTGCAAGCAAAAAAAAGCTATAATTTTACAGGCTTAAAGGACTTTTACAAGAATGGCGATTTTAGCGGCTATGCCTACGGCTACCCACTACGAGAGGACACATACAGAAGCAACGGCAAGGATGTTGCAAACCCCTTTAAGGAATATAAGAATGACGCTTATTTATTCAGTATAGAAAAGGGGAATACGGTAGACATAACGCCAAAGAGCATTGAATTGATAGTGTTGGAGGGTGCAAAAACGCTTGCTTCCGCTTATTGCAAGGCGTTGGCTGATGGCTTATGGGAAAGCACGTTGGAGCAGCTAAGAACCAATGCAAAAGACGGCTTGTTGTAGGTGCAAGTTGTATACAAAATTTGGTAACAAGTGACAGCTATGTATGACAAGTTAAAACTATCACTTCCAGGCGATTGTAAGGACATTGCAAGGTATTTGGACGAGGCTAATGAACAGGTAAACACAAGCACTGGAGAAATGACAACAAAAGGGCATATAAAGGGGTTGTCTGTTTCCGTCTATCCTGTGGGGTGCTATCTTGTCGGCAGCCTATCCAAATACTTGTATGGTGAGAACTTCTACCCACTGGACCGACACACGACAGCCGATGCAATAGAAAACCTTTCAGACGATTTGCACACCGATGTTGGCAAGGCTGACATTGTGGGGCTTGAATTTGGTACACAATTCCCGATGAAACACAAACCTATGGCATATATTGACAAATTGGGCGATTTAACGAGGCGTATGCGCTTGTTGGCGGCTGATGGTACACTTTATTACCAAGGCAAGGGAAAAACTTACAGAAGCAAGCAAAAGCAGGTCTTGTGCTTTTACGACAAGGCGGCAGAGGTGAAGAACAGGGGCGGCACACTTCCTTTGGGCTTTGAGGATGCAAATATGCTGAAATATGAACTAAGGATAAACGGCAGCATTGCAAGACGGATGAAGATGCAAGCGGTTACGGCTGCAACACTTTCAGAACGTGGCTTTTATTTGCAACTTGCCAAAATGTGGGGTGATGAATATTTCAAGATTGCCAAAAAAGGGAGTATGAAACAGGCGGCAGCGTTAAAGGCTAAGTCTGTGGGCGAGGCAAAAGACATATTCTTTGCCCGATTGCTTTTGAACACTCCACAACAGGTGATAGATGAATATTTGAACGAGTTAAAGCAAAATGAAGTGTTTGACGATAGAAAGTACTACACACGCCTACGACAGGCAATAATGGGGCTATCATCAAAGGTTGGCATATCTGAAAGTGATGAGCTAATAAGGGAACTTGACGATACAATAAGAACCTATGTGTCAAATGCCTAAAATAGGAAATTTGGAACAATTTAGGTTTGCCGATTTAAAAATGGCTTCCGTCTATATAATAAGTGTAAAGTTGTTACCAACTTTTGGTAACAGAGAGGGTTGATTTTCAAAACTTAAAATATGACATTTAGAACAATATGGAACAGGGCGATAAATACAGGGTTATAGAGGTGGGTGATGGCTTTCAAGTGCTGGAGTGGCTATATAACGACATCCCGATAAAATTCAGAGTGTACCCCGACAAGATAGAAATGAAGTTTGACGATAATTTTGCACTTGCCAACGGCTATTTATCCAAAAGGGCTATGATAGCAGCGTGTTGCAAAAAGGGCAATATTGGCGTGCTCAATACTGATTGGGTACGAGTTTCAGAGGATGGGAATTTCTATCTTGAAAGTAGATTGAGATTAAAAAGCGTGTTGCAAGTACCAACGAGCGGCACGGCAACGATTAACTAAAACAGTTTTATGTAGTATGGCAAGACAAAAGAACGATGGCAAGGGGCGTATGGGTGGGCGAGCCAAGGGAACGCCAAACAAGACAACGGCAGCGGTTAAAGACTGGCTAAGTGAAATTATGGATGGCGAGAGAGCGAGATTTCTTTCAGCACTCCACAACTTGCCCGATGAAGAGTTTGTAAAGCATTATATTGCCTTAATGCCTTATATCAAACCAAAGATGCAAAGTGTTGATGTGAGGGCAACGATAGAGCAAGAATACAAGGAAATAGAGCGGCTTATTGATATTGCACCCGATGATGTTGTAGATAAGATAGCGGCTAAGATGATGGCATTAAAGAAAAAAGAGGGCGGCAATGGATAAAAGAAAGTACTTAAAAGCCCTTTTAAGGGGCGTACAATACAAAATACACAAGTGTATGGAGTACGATGCAAGGGGCGGCAAAATAACGGCTCAAATCCAAAAAGAAATGTATGAGCAAGCAAAAGCAAGGGGAATAGATGCAAAAGAGCCTAAGCCAATACCGATAAAGGGTGACGATGTAGCCTTAATGAATGAGCACGACATTGATAGCGATGAAGATTTGTGCATTTATCTTGTGGCTACAAGTGAAGATGTGGAGAGAGCCAAGAAACATTATGAGGAATGCAGGAAAGGGCAAGGGGCGTAACTTTTAATTACACCCCTTATCCAATACATAAGCAAAATTTTTCATTCCACACAAAAGGGGAGTGAGGTTTTACGGCTATTTCCTCAAAATAGGGGTTTCCTACAATTTTGGTGAAAACTACAACACCATAAATCTGTGGAGCAGCCTGTTATTTGTCGGTCGCTTCCTGTTTCTCCAAGTCTGTAACTATTGCTTTTAGTTCTTCAAGCGTGGAGGCAGAATAATAGCTTTGCCCAGATTTCACAAGGGCGGTGAAGTCGGTGGCGGTGGTAAACAAATCACTAATATTGCAACCGAGAGCAGCAGCAATCTTTTTCATTGTTTCCAATGTAGGATTTTTAAGCAGTCCATTAAGATTTTGCTTTTTAATTCCTAATAATTCAGAAAAGGCGGTTTTTGTCAACCCCTTATCTTTGAGTAATGTTTCAAAATTATTCATAGTGTATTGTTTTAATGTTGCAAAATTACTAAAACGAGTAAAAGTAATGTTATATAAATTACTAAAAGATGTTAAGGTAATGAAGAAATATTACCAAATCCTTGTTTTGTAATGAAAAAAACATTACCTTTGCATCAGAGTTAAGAAACAAAGTAATAACAACTATAAAAGTAACGGCTATGACACTTACAACAAATGATTACTACGAGATAGCAAGCCAAATAGAGGATGGCTCTAACTCAATAGAGTTTGAAAAGGATGGTGAAACACTTTTCATTGAGTGTACCCTTGAAAGCGATGGTTATGTAGAGGATGACTACTACAACGGCACAGGGGCTTATGTTGAAACATTCAGAGTGCTCTACGTTGAAAGTGTAGAAAGTTACAATGAGGATGGCGAGCAGACAGCCAACAACTTTAATGAAGCTACCTTGCAAGAGGTAGCCTAATCAGAGGGCAAAGATAACAGGAATAAGGAAACATTAAAACAAAGAGATATGGCAACTACAAAGAAAAACCAACTGAAAGAAATTATGACCCTTGCGTGGCGGTTTGTGAAAAACAACGGTTTCACAATGGGCGAGGCGTTAAAAGTGGCGTGGATGAACTTCAAGCTAAAGGCAGCGTTAAAGGTTAAGGCGGTGGCGTTCCACTTCAAGAAAAAGGACGGCACGACAAGAAAGGCGGTCGGCACACTCCAAGGGGCAAGCGAGCACACCAAGGGAACAGGCAAGGCAAGCAGCCTTGTGCAAGTGTTCTTTGACCTTGAAAAACAGGCGTGGCGGTCGTTCAACAAATGGAACTTGCTAAGTATAGGATAAGGCAGCGTTAAAGGCGGTGGGGTGCATCCCCACTACCTTACAGAAAAGAGTATAACAATTTAAATTTAAGAATTATGAATGTATACGCTATTTTGTCAAATGACAATGTGACTAAGCTTTCAACAATGCTTGAAAGCATTACAGGGGCGGCGGCAAAGGTTAGAGCCTACACCGACATTAGAGCCTACGAGGAAGGGGATACAAGACTTGCCAAGATGATAGACATTTCCAACGGCTTGCAAGATTTACAAATGACCTTGTGTGATGTGCTTACTTTGGAGATGAACGAGGCAGTAGCAGACGAGGTGCAAAAGGAAATGGAGCGAGAAGCAGCCTATGAGGCAGAGCGCAAGGCAAAAGAGGGGTTATAAATAGCCTCAGCGATATAACCGTTACTTATAGGGGTGTATGCAAAAAAGTGTGCATCCCTTTTTGTTTGGCAGTTTGAGAAAGTTTTGTTATCTTTGCTTTCAGAAGCCCACACAAAGTACTATAAAGGTACACTTTGTTACTTGTTTGTTACCCACGCTTGTAATGAGTGTGGGCTTTTTATTGTATATCAGTTAGTTAGCGGTTTTTGTATAAGTTACCGCCAAGTGACCTCGTACACCAACAAGCACAGAACGGCTCACGCCAAAGAGGCATGAACCTTCCATCTGCTTGTTCTCGGGTGTACGAAAATTGGCGGTATTCGAATAGTAGAGAACAAGAGCTAAAAGCTCAATATCTTAAAAAGCTATGTCTAACGGCGACGCTTTGGTTTTTTATTCTGTTTATCTGTATCCCAACGTTTACTGTAGGCGGATGTGCCGTAAGGCTATCATCTATCATACTTGATTGGGACCAGGGTAGCAAACCCCAATGTTGCGTCGTTAGTATGTCATTTCTGTTTCTTACTTTAATTTTTAGTTACTACTTGGGACATGCACTTATACTCTTTAAAGTGTCGCAATCCCCCCTATCATAGGCAAAGCTATGAAAAATATTCTATAAACACAAACTTTTCCTCTATTTTTATTGTTATATCTGTTATTCTGACCTTCATCTTATCTCTTTAAAAATCGTTCAATGACTTTATTTCGCACATTAGCAGCAAAAACGGTTTCTGTTCTTATCATTTCACTGTCTAAGCCATTTGTTTCTTTTTAAAGAAAAACGTTGCACGGCCCGATAATTCTTTGTATATTTGCACCTTATTATATTATAGGCAATTTATTATAGGCAATTTATAGGCAAAAAGCGCTAACAATCATACACACATATATACAAGCAACGACAATAGATGAAAGAATTTGTAATATCTGAGGTGAAAACCGAAACCGCCGTGCTGGTGGGCCTTATCACCAAAGACCAAGATGAAGCAAAAACCACTGAATATCTTGACGAGCTGGAGTTTCTGGCCGACACCGCTGGTGCCGTAACCGTGAAACGCTTTACGCAGCGCGTGGGAGGCCCCAGCGCCATTACCTACGTGGGAAGCGGAAAGCTGCAAGAGATACGACAATATATTAAAGACGAAGAAGATGCCGAGCGCCCCGTGGGCATGGTTATCTTCGACGATGAGCTGTCGGCAAAGCAGATACGCAACATTGAGAAAGAGCTGGAGGTAAAAATTCTTGACCGCACCTCGCTCATCCTCGACATCTTTGCCATGCGCGCACAAACGGCTGCCGCAAAAACACAGGTAGAGTTGGCACAATATCGCTATATGCTGCCCCGCCTGCAACGCCTGTGGACCCACCTTGAACGTCAGGGTGGTGGCTCGGGTTCGGGCGGCGGAAAAGGTAGCGTGGGCTTGCGTGGCCCAGGTGAGACCCAGCTTGAGATGGACCGCCGTATCATCTTGGGTCGTATGAGCTTGCTGAAAGAACGTCTGGCCGAGATTGACAAGCAGAAGACCACGCAGCGCAAAAACCGTGGCCGCATGATACGTGTGGCGCTGGTGGGATATACCAACGTGGGCAAGAGCACCATCATGAACCTGATGTCGAAGAGCGAGGTGTTTGCCGAGAACAAACTGTTTGCCACCCTCGACACTACCGTGCGCAAGGTGGTAATAGAGAACCTGCCCTTCTTGCTGGCCGACACCGTAGGCTTTATTCGTAAGTTGCCCACCGACCTGGTCGACTCATTTAAATCGACCCTCGACGAGGTGCGCGAGGCCGACTTACTGGTACACGTAGTAGACATTTCGCACCCCGACTTTGAAGAACAGATAAACGTGGTAGAAAACACATTGAAAGACTTGGGTTGCGCCGACAAGCCCTCGATGATTGTCTTCAACAAAATAGACAACTACTCGTGGGTGGAGAAAGAGGAAGACGACCTCACACCCGCAACAAAAGAAAACATATCGCTCGACGAGCTGCGCCGCACATGGATGGCACGCCTGGGCGACCACTGCATCTTTATCTCGGCTCGCGAGAAAGAAAACATTGACGAGCTGCGCACCATTCTATATAACAAGGTGCGTGAACTGCACGTGCAGAAATATCCCTACAACGACTTTCTCTACCCCAAGATGGAGGAAGAGTAACAAGATTGAATAAAATAGTTATGCCATTGACCCCACGGCACCGATAATAAAAAACACATAAAAAACAACACGCACATGGAATACAGACAACTGGACGAAAAAGAAATTAGGCAGCTGGAAGATAACAACTGCTGGGCCGAAGACTGGCAACGCGTAATGGTGGCCGACGATTTCAACCCCAACGCCGTAAAAAACGTAACCTTTTATGGCGATGTAAAACTGGGCTCTTTCAACAAAAGCATCGAGGTAAGCAAAACGTTTATGCGACGCACAGGCGTGTATAACGCCACACTGCGTAACGTAACCATTGGCAACAACAGCCTGGTAGAAAACGTAGGCAACTACATCAACAACTATGTCATAGGCTCTGACTGCTACATCTCGAACATCTGCACCATGGAGACCACCGAGGGGGCTACCTATGGCGAGGGAAACATTATATCTGTGCTGAACGAGGTGGGCGAAGGCAACGTGGTGTCGTATCACGGACTGACCAGCCAGATAGCAGCGCTCATGGTGCGTCATGCGGGCAACAACGCCTTTCGCACAGCCATACGCCGACTGGTGGCCGAATATATTCAGCGCACCACACCCGACACAGGCATAATAGGCAATGGCGTGAAGATTGTGAACACTAAGGAGGTGACCAACACCGTGGTGTATAACGACTGCGAGATAAACGGTGCCGCACGCATCAGCGACTGCACCATCATGAGTTCGCCCGAGGCCAGCGTGTTCATAGGCACAGGCGTGATATGCGAAAACTCTATCATCGCACACGGCTCGTCAATCATCAACAGCGTAAAGATGCAAGACTGCTTCGTGGGCGAAGCCTGCAAACTGAGCAACGGCTTTACGGCAGCGCAAAGCGTGTTCTTTGCTAACAGCTATATGTCGAACGGCGAGGCGTGTGCCGCCTTCTGCGGACCGTTCTCTTCAAGCCATCATAAGAGTTCGCTCATCATCGGCGGCATGTTCTCGTTCTATAATGCGGGGTCGGCCACCAACTTCAGCAACCACGCCTACAAGATGGGACCTATACACTACGGCACCCTTGAGCGTGGCGCAAAAACGGCCAGTGGCGCCTATCTGCTCATGCCCGCACACATTGGCACCTTCTCGGTATGTTTCGGCAAACTGATGTATCACCCCGACACACGGTCGCTGCCCTTCTCATACCTCATAGCCTATGGCGACATTATGTATCTGGTGCCGGGCCGCAACCTCACCACCGTGGGCTTGTATCGCGACATACGCAAATGGCCCAAACGTGATATGCGGTCGAAGCAAAGCCGAAAGAGCATTGTCAATTTCGACTGGCTCAGTCCTTTCTCGGTGGGCGAAATCATTCAGGGAAAGAAAATACTTGAGCGGCTGCGCGAAGCATCGGGCGATAACGTGTCGACCTACAACTATCACGAATATGTTATCAAAACATCATCGCTGCGGAAAGGCATTAAATACTACGACATAGCGCTACGCATCTTTATGGGGGCCGTGCTGAAACGACACGCGCTGGTGCCTCCTATCTCGACCGTGGGAACTGGCAAGTGGAACGACCTATCGGGCCTATTACTGCCCGACAGCGAAGAGCAACAGCTGGTGAGCGACATTGCCGATGGCACCATTGAAAGCATGGACGACATTGTAGACCGCCTGAACGCCATCAACGATAATTATAACGAATATCGCTGGGCATGGGCTTACCGCATGATTCTCGACTACTATGGCTTGAGCGAAATCACACCGCAAGATGCCGAACGCATACACACCGACTATATCACGGCACGACGCGCATGGATAACCGAGATTAAGAAGGATGCTGAAAAAGAATATCAGCTGGGCGACGTTGAAGATAGTGTGCTGCAAAACTTTGTGTCGCAGCTGGATAAAGAAATCGACTTTGAAAATATGACATTATATAAATAACATAAGTTTCGCATGTCTTTGACATGCTATCAGTAAACAAGTAGACAAGACTAGCGAAACTCATATAATTAACTGAATAAACATGAATTTAAAAAGACTATTCATTTCAGCAGTAGCGGCTATAGCACTGAGCTTCAACGCTCTGGCTCAAACCTACACCTACAAAGAGGTGAAGGGCGACATGATGCAAAGCCGCATCTACACACTGAAAAACGGGCTCACCGTGTATCTGTCGGTGAACAAAGAAAAACCGCGTATTCAAACCTACATCGCGGTGCGCACGGGTAGCCGTAACGACCCACACGAAACCACAGGTTTAGCTCACTATCTTGAGCACCTGATGTTTAAGGGCACCACACACTTTGGCACCTCCGACTATGCAAAGGAGCTACCCTACCTGAACGATATTGAGCGTCGATATGAAGAATATCGCAAGGTAACCGACCCCACACAGCGCAAGTTGCTGTATCACCAAATTGACAGCGTATCGCAGTTGGCCGCTCAGTATAACATACCTAACGAGTATGACAAGCTGATGTCGTCGATTGGCGCCGAAGGCACCAACGCCTACACCTCAAACGACGTAACTTGCTATGTAGAAGACATTCCTGCCAACGAGGTTGAGAACTGGGCACGCATACAAAGCGACCGTTTCCAGGACATGGTGATACGCGGTTTTCATACCGAGCTGGAAGCCGTGTATGAAGAGTTTAACATCTCGCTGGCTAAAGACAGCCGCAAAGAGTGGGCTGCCTACAACGCCAAGATGTATCCGGGCCACCCCTACGGCATGCAAACCACAATAGGCACACAAGAGCACTTGAAGAACCCTTCAATCACAAACATCAAAAACTACTTCAAGCGCTATTATTGCCCCAACAACGTGGCCATCTGCATGTCGGGCGATTTCGACCCTGACAAGGTAATAACTACCATCGACAAGTATTTTGGCGGATGGAAGTCGAACCCCAACCTGTCGCGCCCCGAATATGCTCCCGTGCCCACGCTCACCGCTCCCACCGACACCACCGTCATTGGCCAAGAGGCTGAGAACGTGATGCTGGGCTGGAAGTTTGACCGTGCCGCATCGTTGCAGCAAGACACGCTGAACGTGATAGCCGAGATGCTGTCGAACGGCAAGGCAGGCCTCTTCGACCTGAACCTTGACCAGAAGATGCAATACCTCGGTGGCGCCGCTTTCGTCTATCCGCTGGCCGAATATTCATCGCTCATCGTTGAAGGTCTGCCTAAAGAAGGCCAAACACTGGAACAGGTGCGCGACCTGATGCTGGGCGAAATTGAGAAACTGAAGCGTGGCGAGTTTTCTGACGACCTGCTGCCCTCGGTTATCAACAACATGAAGCTTGATGCTTATAAGGAGATGGAAGACAACGACAGCCGCGCCAGCAAGTTTGTTGATGCCTTCATCAACGGACAAGAGTGGAGCGACGTGGTGGGAAGTCTTGACCGCATCAGCCACATCACCAAGCAGCAAATCGTCGACTTTGCTAACCGTCATCTGCTGAACAACTACGTGGCCGTATACAAACGCCAGGGCGTTGACAGCACCGTGAAGAAGATTGACAAGCCGCAAATCACACCTATCCCCTCAAACCGCGACAAACAAAGTGCCTACGTGGCAGAGATAGCAAACGCTAAGGCCGAACCCATTCAGCCTGTGTTTGTCGACTTCAAGCGCGACATCACCTTCGGAAAAACCAAGAAGGGGCTGCCCGTACAGTATATTAAGAACAACACCAACGGTTTGTTCGCACTGCAGTTTACATTCAACTTCGGCATCGAGGCCGACAAGCGTTTGAACACCGCTGCAGGTTATCTCGACTATCTGGGCACCGACAAGATGACCGCCGATCAGCTGAAGCAGCAGTTCTATAAGTTGGCTTGCACATACAGCGTGTCGGCAAGCCGTAACAAAACCACCATCACACTTTCGGGCCTTGACGAGAACAAGGTTGAGGCACTGAAACTGATGGAGCAGTTTTTGGCTAACGCGAAGGCCGACGCCGACGCATGGAAGCAGTTTGTAGCGCTGGAGAAGAAGGCACGCGAGATGAACAAGTTGAACCAAAACGCCAACTTCAGCGCATTGTATAGCTACGGCATCTATGGCCCATACAACCCCTACCGCAACAAGATGACGGCCCAGGAACTGGACAACGCTAACCCCACCGACATGGTGAAGCTGATTAGTTCGCTCGTAAACTATAAGCACGAGGTGGCCTACTATGGTCCCACTGACCTGAAGCAGGTAATTGCCATGGTTGACAAGAACCACCGCACCGCTAAGAAGTTGGCCGACGTGCCCGCTGGTCGCGAATATGAGGAGCAGCTGACGAAGGAGAACGAGATATTGATTGCACCCTATCAGGCAAAGAACATCTACATGCGCCAGTATAACAACAACGGCACACAGTGGACACCCGAGCGTGAACCCGTAGTGGCTATGTTTAACGAATACTTCGGCGGTGGCATGAACACCGTAGTGTTCCAAGAGTTGCGCGAGAGCCGCGGCTTGGCATACAACGCTTTTGCTGCTTACGTAACACCGTCGCGCAAGGGTCATCCTGAGTTTGCTATGACACACATCATCTCGCAGAACGATAAGATGATGGACTGCATACGCACCTTCAACGCCATCGTCGACACTGTGCCACAGTCGGAGCGTGCCTTCGCACTGGCTAAGCAGTCGCTGATGAAACGCATCGCTACCGAGCGCACCACAAAGACCGCTATCTTTGCTAAGTATGCGCAGGCTAAAGAACTCGGCATCGACTACGATATCAACCGCACCATCTACGAGGCATTGCCTAACATCACGCTGCAAGATATCGTGAAGTTTGAACAAGAAAACATGGCACACAAGCCATACCGATACATCATCCTCGGCGACGAGAAGAACCTCGACATCAAGGCGCTGGAGCAGATTGCACCCATCAAACGCATAAGCACCGAAGAGATTTTTGGTAACTAAAAACGCATTAAGCAATAAATTGAGTAGGAGGTAAATGTTATTTATAAGAGGCATTTACCTCCTATTTTCGCATTTAACCACCTCCCACACCACCGTACGCTCCGCTCGGCATACGGCGGTTTCGTGCTTTTACACCTTACAATGAACATGACATCAACCACGCGTGGATGAGCTTAGAGACTTACATCTAAATGGTAATTATTCTTCTCACAGAAGGAGGCTGAAGCATCGGAAAAAGACGCTGTAGACGAATATACGATGACTTGTGACAATGCTGCGGAAACCAATTTTATCCACATCATCTTTTCACCCCATCAGTTTGTGAAACCTCTTGATAATTCTGTAGACGGGCTGCCCAGAGAGTTGTCATTTGACAACTTTCAGAAATGGACTGCTAAAAACAAGACCAAAGACCCCTTGATGCAAGTATCCGTCAAGTCTATTACCATTACCCCTTAAACGAACAGTACATGATGCAACGATGCCTTATCTTAACATTGACAATAGGCGTTTCCGCAATTTGTTCCTATGCACAGGGCACTTCTGAAACCGACACATACGAAGCATTCAAACAAAAGGCTTTGCTACAATACGGCGACTTTCGCCAGCAAGCTAACAAACAGTATGCCGCGTTTCTGAAAAATGCGTGGAACACCTTTAAGGCTGAACCCATGATACCCAAGCCCCAAGACGAGAAGCTGCCACCCGTCACCATTAAGGAAGACGACAAAAAGCAGCCAGTCAAAAGCCGTCCCATCGCTGCCGACAACCTGGCTTCGCCACAAAGGCCCAAATATCAGCCCAAGCCAGCCAGCCCATTGGAGACGATACCTTCGGATAAAGAGGAAACCGTCGACTTTCTGTTTTTCGGTACCCCTTGCCAGATACACATAAACACGATAAATAGGCTGTGCATGAAGGATGCCAGCAACCAGCAAGTAGCCGATGGATGGACAAAGCTGTCGCAACAGAACGTCATGAACAACACTCTGCGCGAATGCATAGCCCTACGCGACACGCTCGCCCTGTGCGACTGGGCCTACCTCAATCTTCTTGACACTTTCGCCAAAACAGTTTACGGTGCCTCAAACGAGGCTACCATGCTGATGGCCTTTCTATATTGCCAAAGTGGATACCAAATGAGGATAGGAAGACATGGAGGAAAACTGTCATTGCTTTTTGCAAGCAAACACAAGATATACGGTGTGCCGTACTTCTCTATCGGCAACTCATGCTACTACCCATTCAACCTATCCGATCAGCAACTGGAAATCTGCGATGCCTCGTATCCGCAGGAGAAACCTCTGTCGCTCTCTCTGCCGTATGCACAACAGTTTAAATATGAAGCTACGCCTCAGCGACTCCTTGTCTCGCGCAAATACCCTAATGTAAAGGTGGAGGTACAGGTAAACAAAAACTTGCTGGATTTCTACGACACCTATCCCGTTTCTGAAGTGGAGGACAATTTCATGACAAAATGGGCAGTTTATGCCAATACACCTCTAGACACGAAACTGAAAGACGGCCTCTACACTGCCCTCTCAAAAGCCATTAACGGGTTGAACGAACTGGAAGCGGCCAACAAGTTGCTTGACTGGGTGCAGACAGCTTTTGTCTATGAATATGACGAGAAGGTGTGGGGAGGTGACAGGGCTTTCTTTGCCGAAGAGACCCTCTACTATCCGTACTGCGACTGTGAGGACAGGGCTATTCTCTACACACGACTCATACGCGATTTACTGGGATTGAGAACGGCCTTGGTATATTACCCTGGTCATCTTGCATGTGCTGTCTGCTTCCACGGGAACGTTAATGGCGACTATCTCATGCTCAACAATGAACACTTTGTCATTGCCGACCCCACCTATATCGGTGCATCCGTTGGCATGAGCATGCCCGGCACAGACGAAAAACATATCTCTGCCCTCTTGCTCCATTGAAAAACATCACCAACAAAGGCCAAAAGATAGCGTTCTGACTACACAGCGAGTGATAACTCATACTGAACATATATAAAGGGGCAAGCGTTATTTCTATACTAACGCTTGCCCTTTAATATTATAAACAAGACCTTGAAGATTACAAACTGGGCCCTTGTATACTGTTAAAGTGGCCCTAGCATACCGTTAAAGAGGCCCTTGTATACCGTTAAAGAGGCCCTTATACACTGATAACTTGGCCTTGTATGTTATAGCCTACTAACGTTTGTTTTACCTTTGAAGATACTGCGAGAAGAAATTCCAGATAACAGCACCTGTATTCATGTCGACTGTATGCCAGCAGTGGGTGCCACCCACCACTTGGTAAAGCCATACATCGCAACCTGCATCGCCACCCAAGTAGCGGTGCAAGAACACACGATGACCATTTGAAGGGTTCAGCACAGGCACCTCTTCAACCACCTCGTGAGTGCAACGGTTTAGGGCCACAAGTCGGTTCACAGCAATGGGCACAGGCATATAGGCGCCCCAGCCACCCACGTTAGATAGATCGCCAGTCCATTCTGATACGCGGTCTTCAGTGCCATGAATTTCCATAAAAGGAACAGGGCGTTGCGGTGTAAGGCCCTTATACATCCATAGTAGCGTGAGACCCGATACCGAGGCGATGGCCTTAAATGTGCTTTGGTTACGATAGGCCATTAAGTAACACATTTCGCCACCATTCGACATACCTGTAAGAAAAGCATCGGTAGGGCTTAAGCCATATTTCTGCTGCACATACTTAGTAAGCAGGCAAAGATCATCAACATCGTCTACTGCCCACCCCTCTTGAAAAGGATAACCCACATTCCAGCTGCGCTTACCCTTAGGGTCGTACAAACCTGCGGGCACACACAAAGCAAAGCCACAGCGTCGCGCCACACTATCCATACACGTCTCGTCGTTTAGATTTCCACCACCATAGCCATGCAGTAACACTACAAGGGGCGTGTTCGGCAGCACCGTTTTGGGTAAAACCATACGATAATGGCGCATGTGCCCATTAATGAGAACCGAGTCGATACCATTCTCCTTCACGCCCTTTTTCTCCTTAGCGTCACACGACATTGATAACATAGCGTCACACGACATTGACAACATAGCGTCACACGACATTGACAACATAGCATCACACGACATTGCATCAGTGGCGGCATACAGGGGTACTGACGCTTTTGTTACAGCCAGTAGCATCAGCACGCAACCTAAATATTTTATTATCGTTTTCATTGCGTTAGGTTTTTAAATTGTATTATGGTCTTTTAAATAATTAGATAATTATTGATAACAATAAGGTTATAATTAAATAATAACGAGGGTATTGCTTTGAGCAAATACGATACAAAAGTAATAAAAAAAGAAAGCCACACCCACACGGGCATGGCTTTTTATTAAACAGACTATAAAGAACGTAAGTTCTTAACAGCCCTTATATTGCTTTACAGAGTGTCGTCTGTAAGACGAGAAACTCATCGTCATGCCTCGGGGGCAAGGCAACAAATTACTCAGCGGCGGGAGCCTCAGCTACGGGAGCTTCAGCAACCTCTTCCTTTACTTCGGGTTTAGCTTCCTCGCCCTCAGCAACAACGTGAACGGGAACCTTAACCTCTACCTCCTTGTGGAAGTGGATAGTAGCCTCGTACTCGCCAACAGCCTTGATATCACGCATAGTGATGATCTTGCGGTCGATTTCGAAGCCCTTCTTCTGCAGCTCGTCGGCAACGGTGTTCTTGTTTACTGAACCATAGGTAACGCCAGTAGCGCTTACCTTAGCAGAGATAACGAGAACTACGCCCTCGAGGGCAGCAGCCTTCTTCTCAGCCTCAGCCTTCTGGGCAGCCAGTTTGTGAGCCTGCTGCTTCAGGTTTTCAGCCAAAATCTTCTTAGCCGACTCAGAAGCGATAACACCCTTTCCCTGGGGAATGAGGTAGTTACGTCCGTAGCCGCTCTTCACGTTTACGATATCGTTCTTGTATCCAAGACCGATAATATCTTCTTTCAGTATAATTTCCATAAATGCTTCTCCTCCTTAAAATTATTTCATCAAATCGGTTACATAAGGAAGCAAGGCAATCTGACGGGCACGCTTAACGGCCTGTGCTACACGACGCTGGTACTTCAGAGAAGTTCCTGTGATGCGGCGGGGAAGAATCTTACCCTGCTCGTTGAGGAATTTCTTCAAGAACTCAGGATCCTTGTAGTCGATATACTTGATGCCGCTCTTCTTGAAACGGCAATATTTCTTCTTTTTGGTGTCCACTGAAGGTGGAGTCAAATAGCGAATTTCTGATTCTACTGCTGCCATGATTTAAGCCTCCTCTTTTTTACCTAATTTGTTACGTCTCTTCTCAGCGTACTGTGCTGCATACTTGTCGAGCTTCACAGTCAAGAAACGGATAACTTTCTCGTCGCGACGGAAAGCAATCTCAAGTTTGTTCACAATTGTAGGCTCAGCCTTGAACTCAACCAGGTTGTAGAAACCTGTCGACTTCTTCTGAATAGCATAAGCCATCTTCTTCAATCCCCAGGTCTCTTCATTCAGAATCTCGGCACCATTGTCGGTGAGCACCTTCTTGAATTTAGCGACCGTTTCCTTCATCTGTTCATCAGACAAAACGGGAGTCAAAATGAAAACGGTTTCGTATTGATTCATACTGTTTTGATAATAAAAAAATTAATAATAAGAAGCGTCCCTCTCTTTCGAAAAGGCCTTTCTTCTGCATAAAGCGGTGCAAAGGTACTCATTTTTATTAAGATACAGCACCCCATGATAGCAACGCGAGCAACATTTAACATTTTTTACACCGCTTTTTACGTTTCTTTTCGCTTTGCTTGCTATCTTTGCGCCGTAAAAAGCGTAAATGCTGTGCAAATATAACACAAACGTTATACCATTAACATTATTATATATGACAAAGACTCACCTTGTAAAACGCTGTATGAAAGTAGCGCAAAAGTTTCGTTTCTGCTTCGGCTTGCCTATGCTCTATATCGGGGTATTGACATTACTGGTGGGTGCAATGCTTCCTCTTGACAACAAGAACACTCTGAACCTATCTGCCCTTGCAATGATATACGCGGGCGCCATTGGCTACATAGTAAAGCTAAAACACAACAACAAAGTTTAGCTTAACAACAAAGATTAGCTCTACTACAAAGATTAGCTTAACAACCAGGATTGACTTAACAACAAGGCTTAACTCAACGACATAGAATAAATTACCTTTTTTTTATCATCCTCTAAATCATTTCTCGCCCTACCCCACTTTTCTTTTAACATCATTTCAGAAATTATCATACAAGAAATGCCTACAACATTCATTTTATGTATGAAAGCGAAAGAAAATAAGAAAGAAAAACAAGAAAGAAAAGAAAAGAAAGGAAATAAAGAAATGAAAAAACTTACATGTATGGCCTACGCAATAGGCATGATGATAGCAGGAATTAGTTTGCAATCTTGCAGCGACGACGACACATATGTTGCTTGGCCCAACCCCTATGCTGCCAACGCATTGGTAACAGTGCAACCCGAGGGCAACGGAAAGCCACTCACCCTGAAGCTCGACGACAAGACAACGCTTACGCCCACCAACCTTACAGCTTCGCCCTTTGGCAATAAAGTAGTGCGTGCCATTTGCAACCTTACATTTGAAGAAAATCCCACCGACAAATACAACCAAAAGGCACGCGTAAACTGGATAGACAGTATTCGCACCAAGAATATGGCCGTTTGCTTAGTGGGCGAGAACGAAAACATAAAGGCATATGGAAACGACCCCGTTGAGATTGTAAACGACTGGCTGACAGTGGCTGAAGATGGTTATCTCACATTACGTTTCCGCACCCGTTGGGGCGACAAAGAGCCACACCTTGTCAACCTTGTGGCCGACAATAAAACAAACCCTTATGAGGTAACCTTCCATCACAAAGGCAATGTGAAGGGTGCCGTGGCCGATGGCATTGTTGCCTTTAAACTTGACCAGCTGCCTGACACCAAAGGTCAAACGGTAGACGTGAAGCTAAAGTGGACATCATTCAGCGGTCCAAAGAGCATCACCTTTAAATATAACACCAACCACGCCACCAACACCAATCCTCAAGCGTTTGAAGGAATAAGCATTAACCATCAGGTGAAATAATTATTCACTTCTTTCAAGAGTCCATAAAAGGACAAAAAAGGAAAAGCATAAGAACGAAAAAATAAGAACGAAGAACGATTGAATAGATTTTAGATATAGGAAAGAACGGTAACAACAAAAGGACAACTAAGAACGACATTGAAGATGCGAATGTAAACCCATCAATGTTGTTTTTAGTTGTCCTTTTTTAGTTGTTTTTTTATTTATCAAATATCAGCCAAGCCTCTTTATCTCATATCAGCGACGCCAAAAGCGAGCTGTAATGTCTTCAAACTCGCCATTAGCTGTTTTCTTATACAGTCGCTGATTGGTGGTACGGTCTTTCAAACCACCTAAATGACTGATATATGGCCCCACCTTAATATAGTCAAACTCCTTCTTATCGACATCTGACGTTAAGCGTGTTCTACCACTATACCATCCCACCTTATAATAAGGATATTGCTGATGAATATATTCGGCCAGTTTGTTCACACAATCGTGCTCGGCATCACCTCCCATCAAGCAGATACAGGTAATATCGCGCCCATAGCGTTTTACGAAGCCATCGATAGCTTGCATGGTGAGCGGCTCGCCCACATCTTGCCACAGATATTGACTGTGGCAGCCCGGGCAGCGGCACGGACAGTTTGAGATGTTTACGGCAAGCGTCACCTCATCAGGAATTTCCTGAAAGACAATATCAGTATTTACGTATTTAAGCATCTATTAGCTTGTTAACGAATTCAATTCAATAATGTAAAGTAATTCAATCGCAATGCCTTACTCACCCAACTTGTTCTGACCAGCATAGAAGCGACGGTGTGCCTCATTCTGACGAGGCTCAGAGAAGTTGCTTACGCGCTTCAGATAGCCGATGATACGCGTCATATAGTCGACATTTGTCGAATGACAGTGAGGACATTCTTTCAAATAGCGTTTGTCAATATGTCCACACTCGTTGCAGATTGTGTTCGGGATATTGTAGGTAAAATAGTTGCATCCCTCCTTAGCAGCCACGCAAAACAAATGACGATACTGTGCTTTCGACAGATGTTCAGACAAGTTCATGTGTAATGCCGAACCACCCGTAAGGTGCTCGATATAGGGTGCTCCATGCAACTTAAACTTATCAATCACGTCAAGACTATCATCCTCTACCACATAGAAGTAAGAGTTATAGCAGCCGCGAGGCACGAAATAGCCGTCTTCACGATCCCATTTTGCATGCTTCACACCTACGTTCTCGGCAGGAATCATCTCACAGTTGAACATCACATCCTTAGAACGATACTTCTTGTTATACTCTTCAACAAGGCCGAGCACCTCCTGAACGAAGTGCAGATAATCGTCGTTAGGATTAATCTTATAGCCCATAAATTCGGCAGCCTCTACCAAGCCGTTGATGCCGATGGTGAGATACTGGCGCGAGATATTGATATAGCCTGCATCAAACAGTGGCAACATGCCGTGCTTTTGAAGATCTTTCAGGTTCTCATTGTAAGCCATCTGCACCTTATGACAGAGGTCGATCACATGACCTAAAAACTCCTTATAATCTTTCTTATTATTTACAGCATACTGTATGCAGCGGTTCAGGTTAATGGTAAGCACACTCTTTGAGCCTGTGCTCACGCCACCAGCACCCAGTGTGTAGCTGAAGCCATTGTCTTGAATTTCGTTACGCAGACGGCAGCACGAGCTCAGCGAGTCGGCATTATCGCTCAGATAAGTAAAGAAGCTATGACCCTCAGCATACATCTCAGCAGCAAAGTCGGCCCAGTCAGTATCTACACAGTCGCCATCCTTGGTCAGCATAGCCATTGTTTCAACAGGGAAGGTAAGCATGGTCTTGGTACGCTCTTTGTTGAACCACTTCATGAAGCGCTTCTGCAACCATGAAAGGCCACCCCAGTCGGGCTGTGAGCCATCAGGGAAATAGAAGTTTCCAAACAGCGACTCGAAATAATACTTATCATAATAAGAAATATTCCAGAACACTGCCTGATAGTTGCGTGCGCCTGTAGGCTGATTGAGCGAGTAAACGATCTGCTCAAAGCAATCAGTAATCACCTTGTCAATAGTGCGTTTCTTAAGCGACAAGTCAACAACCTCGTCAGCACGAGTATAGTAGTCGGTGCCAAACTCTTGACCAATGAAGTAGTTCATATACATCAAGAATTCAGGCGTAGCACAAGCGCCCGACAGCATACTGCTGACCATAAACACCATATTGATAAAGCCACCGCAGAACGACTTCAGGTTTGTGGGAGCCGTTGAGTTGCCACCAATAGAAGTGGTGCCACCAATAAGCCAAGGATACATGGTGATAGAGGCACAATAGTTGGCCAAACTTGTTTCATCGTTCTTATATATAAAGTGGTGAGTCAGCAAGTCGATATATTCATCAGAAAGGCTCTTGCTGTACATTTTTTTGATGCGATCAGTAAGCAGACGACGGTTCAGACGAATGAAGCTCGACTTTGGCAGCTCGCCTATCAGCGTAGCAATATTCTTATGCTCAACATTTGCATTGGCATCATATTTCGAACCTGTAGCGGCATTGGTGGCCTCCATATAGTCGGTCAAGAACTGCAACTTCTGCAGTGTCTCACGATCTTCAGTGTGTTGTTGACGATATATCATGAACGATTTGGCCACCTTATAAAAGCCTTCACGCATGAGCGACTCCTCTACCTGGTTCTGAATATCCTCTACTTTGATACCTTCGTGAATATCAATGTGGCTGATGATTTTTGACATCACGCCCAAATCAACGCTCTCGCCAACGCTTTCAAAAGCCTTGATGATGGCGTTCATAATTTTGTCAAGCGAGAAACGGTCTTTTGAGCCGTCACGCTTAGTAATTGTAAAGTTTTGCATTTCCACCATTTGGAATATTTCGTTATGTTAGATTTATCAAAAGTTTCCCATTTTCACACAAACAACCGCTCATTATCAGCACTTTACATTTTTGCCGACATCAAAAAGTTTTCCATTTTAGAAAAGTTTAATTTCTAGTTAGTGGAAAAAGTTTTCTCAAACGTATTGTTTTTCTTTTGCAAAGATAGCACAAATTTCACAATATACCACAACAAAAAGCCCCCTTTTTAAAAAGAAAATTCACATTAAAAAAGACATATGGTATATAATGATTTGATATTGAAATGCTTATCGTTGGTAGGTTGAAGCAAATAAAAACATAAGGTACAAAAAGCCTCACATCATCCCTTCGACAGCATACACCAGAACAAAATTCTCGTTAGAAAAGAAGCGCAAGTTGAGTTTACCATTCGAGCGCAGATTAGAAAGCACCAGTTGGCCATTAGCATGAACAGAAGCAGCCGAAGCAAAAGGCTCGACACGCATTTCTTGAAAGGTTAAGTTCTGTTCAGAAAAAAATTTGTAAGCCGCCTCTTTTGCACACCAACACAATTGCAAATCAAGGCGTTGCACATAGCGTTCATCCTCACGCAAGAAGCGCTGAGCCACACGATACACACGGTTGCTCACATATTCAATATCCACTGCCACAGCCTTATTTTCTGACAGCAGCAGTGCCACCCATCCCGTGGTATGACTCACACTGATATAATAACGATGCCCCGTAGCGTGCGATACACACAGCGGCTTACCTGAAGGCAGATGCTCAATGCGCAACGAGACATCGTCTGTCAAGGCAAAGAGCAAGGCATAGGTACACAGCACCTCAAGCCTACGTTTATTGCTCGTATAAGCCTCGCACACCTGTTTATGCACATTGCCCAGCACTTGCAGTTGCGCTACCGTTTCGTCAACGCGCCATAGGCCCAGCATGGTGCCATCTTGCAGCGGCATCTTTTCTACCAGCGCCATGCCGTTAGTCCTCCTTATCGTTCAGATATTTCTTCTCATGCACCGTCACCTTCACCTTACTAATGCGGCGTTGGTCAATCTCCATCACCTCAAAAGTATAGTTTTTATAGTCAATCTTTTCGTGCATGCTTGGGAAGTCGCCCTTAATTTCAAGCAGCAAGCCAGCCAATGTATCGGCATCGCCTTCAACATCAACAAACTCGTCGTCGTCAACATTCAGCACCTTACAAAAATCAGAGAGCAAGGTTTTACCTTCAAAAAGATAGGTGTTATAGTTAAGTTTCGAATAACTCTTCGTATCCTCGTCATACTCGTCATTAATCTCACCCACAATCTCTTCCAAGATATCCTCTAAGGTAACGATACCACTGGTACCACCAAACTCGTCAACAACAATTGCGATATGCACTTTGTTTTCCTGAAACTCGCGCATCAGGTCGTCTATCTTCTTGGTTTCGGGCACAAAATAAGGCGGACGTATCAGGCTCTGCCAACGAAATGTAGCAGGCTTAGACAGATGTGGCAGCAAATCTTTAATATACAGCACGCCACGAATGTTATCTTCGTTCTCCTGATAAACCGGAATACGGCTATAATTATTTTCAACAATACACTTTAACACATCGGCATACGAACATTTGATATCCAGGTCAACAATATCTTGTCGGCTGGTCATCACCTCTTTGGCCGTTTCGTCGCCGAAACGTATAATGCCTTTCAGCATACTGCGTTCATCCTTGATATCGTTCTTGTCAGTAAGCTCCAGCGCCTGCTCCAGGTCGTCAACACTCAGCACATGATTTTCCTTCTGCACCACTTTTTCAGCCAAAATGCCGCTGCGCAACAAGATGGTTTCAAGAGGCCAGAACACACGCCGACAGATAGAGATACCCCCTACACAACGACGACAGAAGGCCAATGGGTTCTGACGGCTAAACACCTTAGGCATAATCTCGCCAAAGAGCAAGAGGATAAAGGTGAGCAACACCGTAATGCACAAGAACTGCAACCACACCGCATTACCAAAGTTAACAAGTCGTGCGAAGATAAAGTTGCACAACATAATGATGGTAACGTTTACCAAGTTGTTGGTAATCAATATAGTGGCCAATGTGCGTTCACTATCTTCGCGCAACACCTGAATAGTTTTGTCGCGCGACTGCTTCGAGCCATTAAGTTCAGAAATATCAGATGGAGACAGACTGAAAAAAGCAATTTCAGCCCCGCTGGCAAAGCCCGAAATACCTAAAAGCACCAGCGTTAGAAGGATAGCAAAGGCCACACCCGGCGTCATAACGCCGAACGACACCTCGCCAAAAGCATTTGTTATAAAATGTAAGAAATAGTCCATTGTTTTAATGGTTAGAAGGGCAAGTTATTATCATCTTGCCCAGTCGACTCGGATGGCTGCGACATGGTAGCCGTGGGTTGCACATTTTGTGCTGTGGGCTGTGCCACCCCATTCGTTTGTGCGGGGTTAGCTGCTGCACGCGGCGTGAGCAGCTCCATACTATCGGCATAAATCTCGGTAATATACTGTCGCTGACCTTTTCGGTCGTCGTAGCTGCGGTAGTGAATTTTCCCCTCGATATACACCTTATCGCCTTTATGCAGATAGCGTTCAGCCACCTTAGCCAAGTTTTTCCAAACCACCACATTATGCCAGTCGGTACGGTCAGGCACCTGTGTTCCATTGGGCAGCGTATAACCACGTTCAGTAGTGGCCAACGAGAATTGTGCCACAGCTTGGTCGGCCTCATAATAACGTACCTGAGGATCCTTACCCAAATTGCCTATCAGCATTACTTTATTCATAGCGTCAGTATATCAAACACACCACACGGACATAAACGGTAAAGGGCATGTGCCCTTATTTCCACATGCCCAAATATTTAAAATGAAAGTTTTTACCTTTTGCCGAAGGAAACTGCGAGCGGCTGTCTACCCTTCCGCGCAGATGGTCAACGATGCGGTTATAGCAATCGAGCCCCGACAAAGCCTTACATTGCACCACGAAATGTGTATCGCGATACTCGTGCTTTCCTGTTGAGGGCACCATCACCACACGTTTAAAATCGAGAGCACCCTCATACCATCCTGGGCGTTCCTCGTTCAAGCGCGACATCACATTTGTAGCCATCTCGCGCTTCTCAACCTGAACATTGTTCTGCGGAGCAGCATGAAGGGCTTTTTTTTGTTTAAAGTCGAGCATGGTGGCAGCCGTTGTTTTAATAATAATAAAATAAACGCGCTGTCTTACCTTATATCGTTTGGGATAGTACACATCGCTGGCAACATAATCGCGAATATCAGCCTCGATATTGGGGTTCATGCCAATTTCGGGGATAGAGCGCAAAAACGCCAACGCCTGGTCAACATTGTTCACCAGTGTTTCCTTATCAAAATAGCGTAAGTATAAATTCATTGGAAAAATATTTCACGTGAGATTTAGAGCGGAAAACGGGACTCGAACCCGCGACCCCAACCTTGGCAAGGTTGTGCTCTACCAACTGAGCTATTTCCGCAATATTTCTTGTCTCCAAGAAGCATCTCTCTTGATTGCGGTTGCAAAGGTAGTATTTTTTTCCGAGCCCACAAACTTTTTCGGCACTTTTTTCAATATTTTCTTCAAAAAATGTTGTAAAAGTGCCGAAAAGGTTGCTTTTTGCGCTTAATCCATGCGCGAAAGATAGTCGTCGGGGGTATATTGTCGCAGCATTACCAGTTGGTTATCCTTTTGTTGCACCATAGCAATATCAGGATGCGTTATACCATTAAACATATTTGTTTTCACGGTAGTATAGTGCAGCATATCCTCGAAGATAATATTTTCGCCCACCTGTAAGGCATGGTCGAAGCGCCAATAGTCCATAAAGTCGCCCGAGAGACAACTATTTCCGCCCAGCCTATATATATAATAAGGTGTATCTGCATCGTTACCCTTTGCGGTAAGGCTGGCCGCCTCGGCCGTTGTTTCCAGCTCAACAATCTCGGCCCCGCGCACCGCTGGTGTGTAAGGCATCTCAAGACAGTCGGGCATATGGCACGTAAAGCTCACATTCAGTATGGCCGTGCGTATGCCACCATTCTCTACCACATCAACCACCTGGGCCACCAGTTCGCCCGTTTGCCATGCAAAGGCGCTACCAGGTTCAAGAATAACCTTGAGATGCGGATAGCGGCTACGAAACAGTGTTAGTAGGCGCACCAAGCGGTCGATATCATAATCGCTACGTGTCATGAGGTGTCCACCCCCGAAGTTTATCCATTTCAGTTGGCTGAACCAAGGCGCAAAGTGGCGCTCAATATGCGCAAGTGTGCGCTCGAAGACATCCGACCCGCTCTCGCAATGGCAATGACAATGAAAGCCTTCAATGTCGGCAGGCAGCTGCGCAGGCAGCAAGTCGGCTGTTACGCCAAAACGTGTGCCAGGTGCACAAGGGTTATACAGGTCGGTGCCCACCTCCGAATACTGTGGGTTGACACGCAATCCGAGGCTAATATCGCCATTCACCTTGCGCACCCGTTCATGCAAGCGCTCATACTGGCTGAGCGAATTGAAGGTGAGATGACTTGAGCATCGTGCTATCTCGTCAATCTCATTATCGGTATAGGCAGGCGAATAAGTGTGCGCCTGATGCCCAAACTTGTAGTAAGCCATTAGGGCTTCGGCCAGCGAACTGGCAGTAGTTGAATTGATATACTCGCGGAAGATGGGGAACGTCTTCCACAAAGCATAGGCTTTAAAGGCAAGAATAATTTCTACGCCAGCACGCTGCGCCACCTGCTGTATCAGGGCAAGGTTCTTGCGCAAGCGTGCTTCTTCCAGCACATACATAGGCTGGCGTATCTCATCAAATGTATCTGTATTTACTTTCATGTATAGGGTCGTAAAACAATAAATCAAACCTTTTTTGGCTTAGTGGCCCAAACGAAGTAGACTATCAGCAAGGCATAAGCCACCAGCGCACATACCTCTGACATTGGGTTAGCCATCCAAGCGTCGCTCACCATATTGTAACCACCAAAACGCAGTATAGCGCTCACCACCCCCATCAGGGCGCCACCAGCAATAAAGCCACTGGCTATCAACGTGCCCTTTTCGCCGCGAGCCTCGTTTACCTGTTGTTTTTTCGAACGTGTGGTAACATACCAGTTAATCAAGCCTCCTACCAGCAGTGGCACGTTCAGCTCCATTGGGATAAACATACCCAGCGCAAAGGCCAGAGCCGGTATCTTGGCCCATGTCAGCAAGATGGCCATCAGCGCACCTACGCCATACAGCAACCAGGGGGCGCCAGCACCTTGCATCAACGGCTCGATAACGGCAGCCATAGCGTGGGCCTGAGGTGCTGCCAAACTATCGCCAGCAAAGCCATAGGTTTCGTTCAACAGCATAATAACGCCACCCACGGTAGCGGCCGACACCAGCGTGCCAAGAAATTTCCAAGTCTGCTGCTTAGCGGGTGTCGCACCCAGCCAGTAGCCTATCTTCAGGTCGGTGATAAAGCTGCCAGCCATTGACAACGCTGTACATACCACACCACCCATTATCAGGGCGGCCACCATTCCCACTTCGCCTCGCAAGCCTACGGCCACCATCACTACCGATGCCAAAATCAGGGTCATCAGCGTCATGCCCGACACAGGGTTTGAACCTACAATGGCAATAGCATTGGCTGCCACCGTGGTGAAGAGGAAGGCGATGATAGCAACCAGCAAAATGCCTACTACAGCAAACAACAGATTGCCTTGCATCACGCCAAACCAGAAGAATAAGAAGATAACGGCCAATGTAACCAACGAGCCAATAGCGATAATTTTAAACGAGATGTCGCGCTGTGTGCGCACCTGCTCAACGTTGGCTTTGTTGCCACCCTTCAGCTCTTTGCCTGCCAGCGACACTGCACCACGAATAATACCCCACGACTTAATGATGCCAATGATGCCCGACATAGCAATACCACCAATGCCTATGCTGCGACCATACTCAAGGAAGATGGTTTCGGGCGACATTGAGCCTACGGTTTGATGAATATTGGCGTTCCACATATCCAGCACCACATTGTTAAACATGAGCGACATAACGGGCACCAGCACCCACCATACGGCAAACGAGCCCAGGCAGATAATGAAGGCATACTTCAAACCTACAATATAGCCCAAGCCCAGCACGGCGGCACCCGTATTTACCTTGAACACCAGTTTAGCATTGTCGGCCAACTGCTGTCCGGCGCTTATCATACGGCTGGTAAACACCTCGTTCCACCAACCATAGGTGCTCACGATAAAGTCGTACAAGCCACCTACCAAACCAGCAAGCAGCAACGGCTTTGCCTGGCTACCACCTTTGGCACCACTCAGCAACACCTGTGTAGTGGCAGTAGCCTCGGGGAAAGGATATTTGCCATGCATCTCGCTCACAAAATATTTGCGGAAGGGGATGAGGAACAAAATGCCTAAGATGCCACCCAGCAACGAGGCGATAAACACCTTGAAGAACGAGACGGTGATTGCGGGATAATGGGCCTGCAAAATATAGATTGCCGGCAGGGTAAAAATGGCACCTGCCACCACAGCGCCCGAACAGGCGCCAATGCTCTGAATAATGATGTTCTCGCCCAGCGCACCTTTACGTTTGGCTACCGTCGAGGCGCCTACGGCAATAATAGCAATAGGGATAGCAGCCTCAAACACCTGACCTACCTTCAAACCCAGATAGGCGGCGGCAGCCGAAAATATCATCGCCATTATTACGCCCCATGTTACCGACCACGCGTTCACCTCTGGATACACCTTATTGGCATCCAGCACGGGCTCATACTGTTCGCCTTCCTTCAGTTCGCGGAAAGCGTTTTCAGGCAGTTGCATTGCCTTGTTTTCTTGATTTTCCATTTACTATTTTGTTTATATTTTATTCGCGTTTCACATCCTTTTGTTAAGGTTATAAGTTATTCGTGTGCGCAAGGATAGGCACAATGGTTTGCAAATTTACACATTGTAAATGAGAATTCAAAATAAAAGCCTCACTATCTAACATGAAAAACAACCTTAGCCCTGCTTTCTGCCTCACCTATCGCAATCATATAATTAGCACCAAACAATCTCTTTCTATCAATCCTACTATCTTTTCATCCTTTAAACACAGCCCTTTCATCATCTAAACACCTCCTTATCGTTTCATAAAACCATTGAGAAAGTGACTTAATACAGATTTACTTTACACCATTTTAACACTTTAAATGTCAAAAAAAT
>OHSO01000203.1_pt1 | contig 36990 bp, 29 predicted proteins | sample 1578651 | NCBI WGS metagenome assembly OHSO01 (sample SAMEA3879524, study PRJEB24766) | human gut metagenome | biome: human-associated habitat; feature: feces | place: USA | collected 1985/1987 | reverse complement strand
TATTCTGTAAATATTTATATTAAACAAGTTGAACAAAAAGTATTTATTTTTAGGTTATAAGTATTGAATATCAAGCCGATTACATTTAGTAGTCGGCTTTTTATTATATAAAAAATTATTGCGATTAAGGAGAATGCGACTATGAAAACAAAGAAACCAATTATAATTGCTATTGCAAATCAAAAAGGTGGAGTAGCAAAAACAACAACAGCAATCAATATTGGTGTTGGGCTTGTTATGCACAATAAAAATGTGCTGCTTGTTGATACCGATAATCAAAGTCACCTCAGCCGTTGGCTTGGTTATGCTCAAGATGGAAAACCAACTATTTCAGAGCTTATCTGGCAAACGGTTTCAAAAAATAAACAGCTTATTTCAGAAGCAATCAGACACTCTGATGTTGAAAATATAGATTATATACCATCAAACTTTATGCTTGCTGGTATAATCTCAATCTTAGGCACAGACAGTGATAGCACTGGTGTGTTCTCAAGACTGTTTAACGATGAAACCTTTAAAAATTATGACTATATAATCATTGATTGTCCTCCAACACTCGATTTGCTTGTATCAAATGCACTGAAAGCGTGTGATAAGGTGCTTATTCCGGTGCAGTCTGACTATTGGGCATATGAGGGTGTAGACCAATTGCTCGCAACATTACAGCGTGTAAAACAAACAACTAATGTTGAAAAGTTTGTGCTTGGTATGTTGGTTACAATGTTTAACAATCGCACAAACTCCGCAAAGGCTATTGTAGAAGCTCTAAAAGATAGCTATGGTAACTTTGTATTTGACACTGCAATCTCATATCGAGATGAAGTCAAGGTTGCATCAATTACTCACAAAAGCCTTGTCGGAAGAAAGAGCAGTGTAACAGGGCAACAATATATGGCAGTAGTCGATGAAATTATAGGCAAGGAGGATAACATCAATGGCTAAACCAAAGCTCAATATACAAAAACAAGGATTTCCAAGTGTTGCAGACGCATACAATGATATTCTTGGTATAAAAAGTGATAACCAATATGTAAATCTTCCACTTTCCTTGCTTGAGGAGATAGATAATCAGCCATTTCCAATAAATGAATCAAAAATAGAACAAATAGCTGACAGCATTGAAAATGTTGGTGTTATCGAACCTATTATAGTTGTTAAAGACGGCGAAAAATACAAAATTTTGTCGGGCAGACATCGTTTCAGAGCTTGCAAAAAGCTTGGTAAAGATGATATTCCTTGTTCTATAAAAAATGTACAAGCTGATGATGATATTGCGAGATATATCATTATTGCAACTAATACGGACCGCAATAATGAATATAAACCGAGCGTATATGCAAAAGCTTATGCAGAGCAGCTGTCGTTAATGAAAAAACTTGGTAAGAAATCAACTGTATCTGCAATAGCAGAGCAGAACGGTCTGAGCCGTAAACAGATATATCGCTATATAAGGCTTACAAATCTCATTCCGGAAATGCAAGGCTTAGTTGATGATGGAATTATAAGTATTGAAACAGCAGTTGAATTTTCTTTTCTTTCGATAGAAAAACAATCCTCACTATATAACTACATAGGTAATTTTGAAAAATCTTATATATCAAATTTATTAAACCTATCCATTGCTAAATATATTCGAGGATTGGAATTAAGCGATAATGAGTTTGATGAACATATCCAAGATATTGTTACTGGCAGATTTAATAAGCCAGTTGAGCAAATTACTGTTGAGCCTGAACAGTTATATTCAAATAAATCTGAAATAGATAGCTCTGATGAAGATACTATTCAGGATATAGAAGTTAATAAATCGGATGCACCTAAAATATCAAAAACAAGCATTTCTGAAAAAAGCTTTGAAAATGAAATAACAGATAATTACGAAGATACTGTTTTTGATGAAACAGACATAGAAACTCAGTCTGATTACCAAGAAGAAGTTATTACACAAGAAGAGTATAAAACCATAGATATTACAGCAGATATGTACAAAAGAAGTCCTGAAGAAATAAATGATATGTGTGATTCGGGAATGTTCAACGAAATAATAGAGGGTTATATTCTTCTTGCCTGTGATGAAGCCGGTAAGGAGCTTGATATAAATATAAGTAATTTCTTAAGTAGATATTCTGCTCAAGACGCACGAAATAGATATACAAAATAAATCCGTCCTGATGTTCAGAACGGATTTTTAATTATTTCGATTATGGAGGTTGCGAAAAATGACAAAATCAAGAACATCAAATTCATCAGTTTGCAGAGTACATAAGAATGCAAACTATACTGTAATGAGTAATTATCATCTACAATCCCGTAATTTATCATTAAAGGCTATCGGACTGCTCAGCAAGGTATTTTCTTTGCCTGATGACTGGGATTATTCTATCGCTGGCTTGACTTGTATTTGCAAGGAGAATGAAACAGCAATCAAGTCGGCTTTGAATGAGCTGAAAGAATGGGGATATTTAACCGTTACAAAGCTTATGCCAAGTGAAACAAAAAGCGGACGCATTGAATATGTATATGACTTCTACGAGTATTCAAAAAAGGACACAGCTTCTGGTAAAAGTTCATCAACACCAAAAGTACATAAGGAAAAACAAGATATAGAAAACCTACCTCTTGAAACAACTGAAATCACACACGAAAAACAAGAGTCAGAAAAACAAGGCATAGAAAATCTACCCCTTGAAATTCTACCTATAGAATTTCAACCGATAGAATTTCAACCGATAGAATTTCAACCGATAGAAAATCAAGGACAAATAAATACTAATAAACAAAGTACTAAAAAACAAAACACTAATTATCTTATCAATCAATCTCTTACTGACGATGAGATTGATGAGATGAAATGTGAAATAAAAAATCGCATTGGGTACAAACGGCTTATCAGCAACTATGGCAATATTGTCGATGGCATTGTTGACATTATGCTTGATGTGTATTCTTCTTCTGGTACAGTGCAGATATGCAATCAAGCAAAGCCTATCAAGCTTGTACAGCGTGTATTTGACAAACTTGATGATGTGACAGTTGAGTATGTACTTGATTGCTTCAAGGAGGCAAGCTCACAAAATCAAATCAGGAATATTAAAAAATACTTACTGGCAGCCTTGTACAACGCTCCAATGACCTCTGACGCATATTATAGTGCCGAGGTTAATTACGATTATGGAGGTGCAGAAAATGACGATTACAGATATAGTGATTGAGCCTGAAGAAGTACAAAATGCTAAGCCGAAAAGACGATTAGCTAAAGTTCATATCGTTATTGACGGAATCTTGAGAATCAATGACATACAGATTCTCAAAAATAATAAACGAATGTTTGTAGAGTTTCCTTGTCATCAAGGAAACTCCTCAAGTCCATATATTATCCCTCTCAACCGCAGCATAAGAGCTTATATCGAAAAGAAAATAATCGGAGAATATATGAATGAAAAACACAAACAGCATTAACTAATTATCAAAACCATTAAGCCAAAAAGTTAAAAGGAGAAATATAAATGTTTTTTATTATAATTGCTATACTTTTAGTTGTTGGTATTCCATGTTTAATTAAATGCTTTAAAGAGTTTGAGGATGATAACACGATTTATGCTTTGATTTCTGTTGTATGTGCAACTTGTAGTCTTATATTATCAGTTATTTTAATTAACAATTATTCAAATACATTTAACATTGTAAGTTCAAACACAGCACAATATGATATTGTAGAATTTAATAAATCAACATTGATTAACAAGTTAGACGAAAGCTACATAATCACTTATAAAACAAAAGACAATAATGAATTTAAGATTAGTGTTGATAACGATACAAACATAGTTATTGATAATGATAATCCGACAAAAGTGATTATTGATGAAGAATTGAAATATAGTGATTGGTTTTTTGCTCGTAAAAAAACTGTAACCTATACTTTCCAATAACTAAAATAAATTATAACAACAGGAGAAACAGAAATGAAATATAATTTCAAGAAAATAATAACGGTCTTTATAAGTTGTGCATTGCTTATAACTTTTGCTGGGTGTGGTGAAAGTTGGGAGAGAACAAAAAAAGATTGGGATTCCAATTATAATGGTGGTCTTAAAAGAAGTATTTCAGTTTACAGCTATGATGGCAATCTTTTAAAAACATATGAGGGTAAATGTGACATTGAAGAAAATGATTCAAACAAGGTTCTATTTGATATAGATGGCAAACGAGTAATTATTTACAATGCTGTTGTTATTGCAGAAGAGATTATTGAGGATAAATAGCAGGACATATAACCAGTGTTACAGTTTCAATCGAGAGGGGTGTTTCAGTGATGATATAGGGAACATGACATCATTATATTCTGTATAAGACTGAATCAATTTATTATATCTTGATAAGGCAATTATTATTGCAAAATAAAATTAAATCCAATAAATATAATCTAAAAGGAGAACGAAAAATGAAAAATGAAATTAAAATCAGGGTACAAGAATTAAGAAAGGCAAGAAATATAACACAGGTACAGCTTGCAAAAACACTTTGTGTTTCAAAACAAAGTGTGTCAAATTGGGAAAATAATAATATTCTCCCTTCTATCGAAATGCTTGTAAGAATCGCTAAGTATTTTTCGGTCAGTACAGATTATCTGCTTTGTTTGGACGATAGAAAATATGTAGAAACTACAAATCTCGACGAAAAACAAATAGCTCACTTCCAACAGCTTATGGATGATGTAGCGAAAAATAATATTTAAGAATGGAGCTGAATATATGAGTGCGGAATACTATGACAGCAGATTTCGAAAAAGTCTTTTAGAACTGCTTTCAAGTTGCAGGAAAATGTTCCAACAGATAGAGCTGTCCTCAACAGATAAAGATTATAATTTTTTCATAACAGATACAATTAAAAAGGTTGACGAGGCTTATAAAATTGTAAGCCCTTCACCTTTTGATTTTCTATCTGAAAAAAAACTTGAGAAACTGCAATCAGATGAATTCTTAAAACAGAAAGCTGATGAACTTGACAAAAAACTTAAAAGTGTAAGAAAAGATGTTGCTGATGAGTTGCGTGAAAAAATCGAAAAGGAAATGTTGCAACAATATAAAGAAAAGCTAACCGAAGAAATTCAAGAACAAGTTATCAAGGATTATCGAAAACTGCTTACAGAAGAAATCAGAGCTGAGCTTACTCCTATAATCAAAGAAGAATGCAAGCAAGAGCGTAAACTTAAAAAAGCTCGCAAAAGAGCTAAAACGCTTGAGCTTATACAAAATGAAGTTTTAAGTATTGTGCCAGAAGCTCAATCTAAGACTTCAAATGATAACTTAAATGAAAAAATTCCTCCGAAAAATATTGAAAACGATACTGACGAAGATGAGTTCGATGTTACTCCAGAGCCGGATATAGATAGCATTGGATAAGGAAAGGAAAATGTAATATGTTAAACAAAGTAATGTTACAGGGCAGACTAACAGACTACCCTGAACTAAAGCATACAAAATCAAACAAAGCTGTTGTTGATTTTTTCTTAGCAGTTGAAGAAAACCGAGCCGTCAATGGAGAAAGAAATTCAAATTTCTTTCGATGTGAAGCTTGGGGAAGCACTGCAGAATTTATCTGTAAATACTTTGAAAAGGGGCAGCAAATTATTGTTGATGGTAGGCTCTCATCAAATACATATACTGACAAGGATAATGTAAAACGCACAAATATATTCATAGTAGTTGAGGGTGTGAATTTTTGCGGAGCTAAAAGTTCAGAAGCTCAACAAAAAGAATTTGAAAATTCTTTTGATACTGATATGGATGTAATAAGTTAAAAATTTATTGAAAGGGAAAGATGATATGAGTAGATATGATGATAAAATAAAAAGCAATTTGGAGAAGATAGCAAAACTGCAAGATGAGATTGAAAAAAGAAAAGCTAAGATTACTATTTTGCAGAATGAAAACAAACAGTTTCAGACAGAAAAAGATAACGAGTTCAGCCAAAATCTTCTCAAGAAACTTGCTGAACTTGGCATAAATTCTCCTGAAGACAGAGAAGCTCTTATGAGTAAAATTGAAGATTTTGCACTTGAACAAGAAATTGCAAAAACCGAAGCAAAGGCACAAAGTGAAAATTCCTCATCTTCTTCTGATTCAGAAACTTCACATAAAACTGAAAAGTTTTCAACAGCTATTCCTCAAAAAGAAAATTAAAATCGTAATATTGCCAGAATGACACTCTTACGATTTTTTTCATTTTTACAGTTTCGGAATTTGGAACAAATTTCAGAAATCTGTAAATTTGGTGAGCGAAAGCGATTTTAAAATTTTGCAAAATGCAAAATTTAGGGTTTTAGGGTTATCCCCTAACAAGCGATTTTGTACACCAAATGGTGTACAAAATCTCTGCTTGCGACCTTGAATTTTGCAAGCAAAATTCAATCTGTTTTTCCGCAGAAAAACAGACCGCCGGAGGCGGGGTCCGTTTCTGTTTCGTCCACATTTTTAAAGGTGGCAGAGTTCAAGGGACAGCGTTCCTTGTCGAAACTGCTATGAAAGGAGTTGAAAATATATGTCAGAAGAAAAGAAAAGTTGCAGAGTATACTTAAGAGTTACTCCGTCGGAGTTAAATGAATTACAGAAAAAAGCTAAACAAGCACATATGAATATTTCAAGCTATATCATTCATTTATCAGAAAACAAAAAAATAATCGTTTCTGAAAACATTCCTCGACTTCTTGTGGAGGTAACTCGTATTGGCACGAACATAAATCAGATTGCACATATTGGCAATTCACAGAAATATGTCAACAAACAGCAACTTGACGAAATCGCAAATTTGCTTGAAGATGTAAAATCAATAATGCAAAAAATTCTATCTGAAATATATAATGAAGATGAACATACATTCAGAAGTCTGGAAAAAAAGATAGATAAACTTCTGGAAAAGGTTGATAAAGATGGCAATCTGTAAAGAGGTAGAAAAGAAAATCAAATCTCATCAATATGTTTACGATTCGATTGCCTATGCCCTATCGCCTGAAAATAGTGACGGTGATGAAAAATGTTTTCAAGCAACTTGTTTAAATTGTGATAACAATGGAGCAGATAGCTTATCTGAACAATTCTATGCTGTTAGAAAAATGTTTGATAAAGACAATAAAATTTTAACACATCATTATGTGCAAAGCTTTTCTCCAAATGAAAAAATCACTCCTGAGCTTGCACATAGAATTGGTGTAGAGCTTGCTCAAAAAATTGCTCCGGGATTTCAAGTTATTGTTTCAACTCATATTGATAAAGACCATATACATAATCACTTTTTAATCAATTCTGTAAATATTGATACGGGAATGAAATGGAAAGCTGATAAAGCTACAAGAAAGAATATGCGTAAAGTTAGCGATACAATTTGTAAACAATACGGACTAAGCACTATAAAAAACGAATCTGGACTGAGTGGTATTGACCAAGCGACCCAAAAACTTGCAGAACAGGGTAAGTCTTGGAAAGTAGAATTATGCATGGCTCTTGATGAAGCAACTCAGATATGCAACAGCAAAAAAGAATTTATTGAGTTTATGAAACACAAGAATTTCATTATAACCCGATATGAAAAAGATATAACCTTTCAAAAAGTTGGAGAGAAAAAGAAAATCAGAGTTAGCAGACTTGCAAGAGAATTTGGAGATTGCTATACAAAAGAAAATCTTGAAAAGCTTATGGGATTTTATCGTTTACCTAAGAAATCAGAAATTCCCAAACCATCTGAAAAGAAAAAAGCTCAGACAAATTTCAAAAGCGAATTTGAAAAATATGAGCAAAATTATTTCAGAAAAAATCCACCGCCTGCTAAAGTACAAGAATTGAAAACTTTGAAAAGACTGATTAAAAATTCTCGTAATCCTCTTTTAATGTTGCTCTTTATCATTATGATACTGCTTATAAGACAAAGGAAACAACGAAACAGGCTCGATAGAAAATACAGTTTGCTTCATATATATAGCAGGCAAGCGAAATATAAAGTAAAGAAAATCTCGTTAGAGGAAAAACTTGATAAGATAGAAAAAATACAAACCACTGCCGGAAACATACCTTATAAAAATCTTATCGAATCACAAGGCGAAAATTATCGTGTCAGGCTTGCTCTTTCTGCTGTGCCAAAGCTTTATGCTTATCCGTTTTTCTTTTCCGCAAAACTGTATAAAGATTATGCTCTTGTTACTATTAAAGAAAAAGACAAGAAGCTATTACAGACCGCACTTGAGGTCGAGGATATACAAGTTTTAGAAAAACATAATAAGCACTACACTCCACTATCTGATTATTATGAGTTAAAAGCACGAGCTGAAAAACTTGGAGTCAAAGTAGAATTTTTGAATATTCAAAAGGAGCAGTTAAGCAAACTTGATGATGAAAAGGATAGATTTGTTGCGATTGAAACAAAAGAAGGAAAAATTCGTTTAGCATTTCTTCCGCAAAATAAAGATTATATATTGCATACTCTTTATCCTGAAAAGTATAAAGATAGTAATTTATTTTCTGTTGTAAGAAATTCAAAGGTTAATACACGATTGAAGTCAGAGGCATTGCTTGACGGTCAAAAAATGCGTTATCGTGTTTTAACAAAATCACAAGTTGAACAACTTGCAGCAAGTGGCAATGAAGAACTTTTCGCAGTATTCAATAAAAACGCAAATGGTCAGAGCTTAGGCGAAAACAGTTATAATATTGCATTTAAGGAGGGTGATGCACAAAAAATTGACGAAGCATTAAATAGTACAACTAAAAGGAAGATTTAAAATATGGATGAAAATGTCAGAAATGAATATTTGCATATTACTCGAAAAATGTTATCATTAGGTATAATCAGAATAAGTGATATATATCCGAAAGTTAGAATTGCAAATCCTGAATTTTATTCTTTAGCTTTAACATACAGCAGTAAGACTTCTAAGCAAAGTTTTTTAGAAGATTTAAAGTTGCTATATCAAGACATACAAAAGTGTAATGAGTTATTGACGGAATATAATGTATTCGGAAATCAAAAACAAACTTTGGAAAATATATTTTATCACTTTATTAAAGATAACCAGTATAAAGGTGATAACGATGTTGAGTTTTTTAGAAAAAATTTTAAAAAATAAATTTTGTAAATCATATGAGTATTGTACCTTAAAATACTTTCGTAATGAGAATGAAAAATTAAAGAAAGAACTATATTCTCTTCAAATAGTTCAAGAAAATTTTCCATTCATATGTAATTATGTAAATGTAGAAAATCAAACAATCTACATAAATCTCTCATCAGATAATAATGGAATTATTTATGCCTATTGTACACTAAATGGAAATAAAATTACATGTATAGATTTTTACGGGCGATTCAACATAAATAGCTTATCAAGAGTTAATGTACAGCGAATATATACAGAATTTAAATATGATAAAGATGGTATTGCATACTGTGAATTAATAGACTTCCAATGTGCAGGAAATCGTGGATATGGGACGATTATGATGACTTGTTTGATAAATTATTTACAACATTTCAATGTTAGTTATATAAAAGGATTTATATCTACTTTTGATGTAACCGATACTAATGATAAAGAACACAATAATCGTTTACATCATTTTTATAAAAAATTTGGCTTTTATTTCTATATTAAAGGAGATGTGGAGTATATAAGATTAAATTTGCCTAAAGATGATAAATTATGTTCAAGAAAATATATTGAACAAAGCATTTATGAAGAAGAAAATAGTTGCTATAAAGAGCTTGTAGCAAATCTTTTAATTTCAAATAATCTTCATTTGTCAGATTTGAGCCGTACACTCAGAATAAATAATCCAAATTATTATATCTATGCATTAAAAGTTTGTTCCACTGTTGAAAATATGATTGATAATTTAACTCTTTTATGTAAGGATATTGATAGTCTGGAAAACAAATCACCTGAAAGAGATTATTTGTTAAAGCGTCTAAACTTATTTATAAATCCAATTCGATATTTTGAAGATAATGAAAGTATGATTTTATTTGCCAAAAAAGCAAAAGATAAATATCTTGCACAATATGAAAATGAGTAACATAAACAGAAATGGAAACATCCGAAAAATTCACCTGTGAAATGTTGACTTTTACACTTTAAAGTGATAAAATCTTAATTAGGGGAGGATATTCAAGTGGCGATAAAATATCGTGAAGCAGAAGACTTAAGAATGGCTACAAGACAAGAGCTTACCTCATCACCTGAAAATTGGTTGAAGTTTTTAAGGACAGCTTCAAACACTTACAAATATAATTTTTTTGACCAGCTACTTATATTTGCACAGTTTCCTAATGCAAAAGCTGTTGCGGTATTTGATGTGTGGTCGAAAACATTTGGAAGAAAAATTCGTGAAGGCGAAAAAGGTATAGGCTTAATTGATGATAAAGGAGAATATCCAAGAATTAAATATGTTTTCGATATTTCTCAAAGTTCACCTATACAACCTAAAAAACAGCAGCCATATATATGGGAGCTTACAGAAGAAAATCATCAGGAAGTTGCTTTTCTTCTTTCTTCTGATAAAAACAAGTCTATTGAAAATGCTTTAGCAGATACAGTAGAAGATACTGTTAATGAGATGATTGATGATTATGTCAATAATTCACTTAATGAAGATAACTCTATTAAACCTGAAAAATTCCGTCAGCTTGTTTGTGATAGTGTCAAATATATGGTATTGCAACGCTGTGGACTTGATACATCTTCATATATTGATAGCGATATATTTAGTAGCCTGAATGAATTTTCAAATCCTGATGTTATAGATATACTTGGCGAATCAATAAGCAATATATCAGAACAAGCTTTAAGAAAAGTTGAACAAACAGTTAAAACTATTGAGAGGAGAAATCAGAATGAGCGAAACAATGCCCAAAACAAAAATGATAGATGGAGTAGAACATCTTCTGTGCGAGTCGAACATGACATATTATCCAACGACAACAGTGGACAAGACAACTGGTCTAAGCTACACACTCGACCCGGAAACATTCATATACCTTCCAGCTCTGAGCGTAGAGGAGGATACGAGGGACGTGGGTCGCTGGGGGCGACTTCGCCACAAGTATCTCAGAGAAAACAAGAGAAGAATATTGACAAAGCTAATCGACACACACAAACTGACAGACCACTTGATAGAAGTCAACGAAGCAGCGGAGAAACAGATGGAACAGCTCGAAGCGGAAATGATGGAAGCAGAGGGAGTAACAGAAGAACTCAAAGCAACAGACCAGATGAAGTGGGTACAAATGATGAACTCAATCAGAGCAAGAGCAGAGGAAATAGTTCTGAACAATCTGATATACGCATAACACAAGAAAATACAGTAACGCAAACGGCAGAGGATAATTCCCCTGCCGTTTTTTCATTTGAACAGATAGGCTTTTTTGATTTTAAAGTATCAGAACAGCAAAGCGAAATTGACAACTTTGTCAATGCTGTATTGATGAAAGGCACTGGAACTGAGGACGGCAAATTCAGGGTAAATGACTTTTTCTTAGAAAATCATACAGAAAAAGAAAAAATTGATTTTCTTAAAGAGGAATTTGGTTGGTATGGTCACTACACTTCAAACGAAAGTCTTGAATCTCAACCAAGCAAGGGTTTAGCATTTACTCGCACAGATAAAGAAAATCCTGAAAACAACTTAAACATTCATCTCTCTTGGCAAGAAGTAGCTGAACATTTAGATAGTATGATTTCAGCCGAAACATATATTACAGAAAAGGATATTGCCGAAAGACAAAGACACGCTTTATATGTCCTTAAAAACTATTCCGGTGATAATCCTAACGATGTTTATGCTATACAAAAGGCAAAAGAAATTCTTGACAGTTATAATATTGACTACAATGATATTATTTCACCTGAGTTGCCTGAAAAATCAATTATTGATAGTTCTGTAGATTACTCAAAAGATTTATTTTTCTTGAATGAGAACAGCGAAATAGTAACTCTTTTACAATATAATCCCGACTCAAACTTAGGAGGTCAATTCGTATCAACAAATGTGCGTTATAGTCAAATACAAGAAGCTGCACAAAAGTTTGGAAATTCAACAGAGGAATTCTTTAATTATATTGTTTCCGTTGGTCAACAATATATATCAGATATTGGAACAGATTTGTATGAAGCTGATTTAAGAAAATATACAAGCAGCACTCATAATTTCGAAGGATTTACACCTGAAATAATGACGCAGCTTGTTAGTATTACGAAAACGAAAAATGATGAACTTTATAAATCTGATACACATCCAACAATTACTTGTGAATGGAGCGAAAGCCCTGCATTTGAAGACGGCAAAACTTATTCTGTTGCCGAATTTGACAGCATAATGAAGCAAGCCGATGATGATTGGGTTAAGCAAAGGCAGTATGAACTTGATACTTACGGCAATGACATGGGTAAAATCTATGAAGCATACGAAAAAGGTGAAATTGAAGGTGTACATCAAGGGTATGCCAAAACAAAATTTAATGTAAATATGCCTGATGGAGCAGTCCACACATTCCGCCAAGACATTGGCGATGGCGATGGTGGAGTTATTGATTTTTTAAAGCAATATACGCAATATTCCGAGGTTGTTAAAATACTGGAAGATTCTATTAAAACCGTTCAAAACGAATTTATTGACTTTGCCTGTGATATTATCAAGGATAATCAAAATGTCAGAAATGCACATAAAAATTCAGATACGCAAAATTATAAGCTTGAAGTTGAGCTTACTCTGAATAATCTTATTACAGATTTGATAGTAGGTTCAGCAGATAATGATTTTGTCATAAATGGATATACTGCAAAAGAAACTATCAGTTTTTTAAATCAGTATCAGAGTGATACTGAAATGCAAAAATATGTATTAGATACTGTTTCAGAAAATACTGATGTTGTTCTTTCAAAAATTGAAGAAACAAGACAAGCTGCCGCAAAAATAGGTATGGCTTTTTCTGATAAGTTATACGACTCTGAAAATGATTTTGACCCCTTTGTTTATGATGGTAGTATGAGTATTGAAGATTTTCGTAAAGTACAAGACAGTATTCTATCAGAACAAAAAGAAAACGAAAAAACTTTTGCCGAACAAGTTGATGATGTAATTTCTGGAAAAATTGACCGTTTTAGTGGTAACTTAAAGGTTTGTAACACACCTCAAATACTGCTTGATGTAGGTTGCAGCCAGTTACCTATGTTTTATACAAGAAATCATCTTAAAAAAGCCATATTACCAAAAGATAGAAAAAAACATCAGCATGGTCTTACAGTTGAGCAAATTAAAAAGATTCCTGATGAATTGATTTCGCCTGCTATTATAATGGATTCATTAACTCAGAATGATAGTATTATTGTTGTTTTATCTGATATTGATTCTGAAAATAATCCAGTTATTGCTTCCATAAAACCAAACGGTCAAGGATTTTATGAACTTGAAATGCAAGAAAGTAATTTTATAACAAGCATTTATGGTAGAGAAAATTTTAAAGAATTTATCAATCGTGCTATCAATAACAATAAAATACTTTTTATTGATAAACAAAAAAGTCAAGAACTGTTCAGTGTGCTTGGACTAGAATTCTCCAAGGGCTTAAACAGTCTTGACTTTAATACTATTATACACCAAAGTCATAACATTGTCAACAAAAATATTGTCGAGGAAAAATATACCTCTACTCAATCCGAAGAAAAAGAAAATATCATAATTAAGCCTGAAAATTATCATATTTCAGACCTATCGCTTGGACAGAGAAAACCTCTTGAAAAATATCAGGATAATATCGCAGCTATTAAAACCTTAAAACAGCTTGAAACTGAAAACAGGACTGCAACTCCAGAGGAACAGGAAATACTATCAAAATATACTGGTTGGGGCGGTATGGCAAAGGTTTTTGAGCTTGGTAATAGTCACTATGACGAGGTTAAGGGATTGCTTACAAGCGATGAGTATGCAGCTGCAAGAAAATCTGCAATGAGTGCCTTTTATACCTCCCCTGTTATCATTAAAGAAATATACTTTAAGCTTTCTGATATGGGATTTTCAAAAGGAAAGTTGCTTGAGCCAAGCTGCGGAGTAGGTAATTTTATTGGTATGATACCCGAAGATATGCAAGCTAAGGTTACAGGTATAGAGCTTGATAGTCTGACAGGCAGAATTGCTAAAAAGCTATATCCAGAAGCTCAGATACAAATATGTGGTTTTGAAAACTCAAATTTGAAAAGTGAAAGCTTTGATGTTGCAGTCGGTAATGTTCCTTTTGGTGATATAAGGGTTTATGACAAAAAATATAACAAAGAAAATCTGCTTATACACGATTACTTTTTCTCTAAATCACTTGATATGGTAAAGCCTGGCGGTGTAGTTGCATTTATTACATCAATAGGCACACTTGATAAACGCAATGACACAGCTCGTCGGTTACTTGCTGAAAAAGCGGATTTTTTAGGGGCTGTAAGGCTGCCTAACAACGCTTTTAAGGCTAATGCAGGCACAGAGGTTACCTCAGATATTATCTTCTTACAGAAGCGTACAGAGCCAATTACGATAACATCAGAAAATGAACCTTTATGGATTAAAACCACAAAAGACGAAAACGGCATTGAAATGAATGCTTATTTCACCCAGAACCCACAACAAATATGCGGAAGTATGGAAATGGTAAGCGGTCAATTTGGTATGGAAAGCACTTGTGTGCCAAACAGAGATACAAAGCTTTCCGTGCAAATACGAAACGCTATGGAAAATATACAAGGCAATATTTCTACAAAAGATACTAAGCTTGACAATGTAGATTTCGTAGATGAACAGGTTGAAATACCTGATTCACTCAGAACCGGAAGTTATTTTCTTTCTTCTGATAAGGTTTATTTCTTTGAGTATGGAACTGCAACAGAAGTAAAATTACCAAAATCGAACAGAAAACAAAATCTTGAAAGAATGGCAGGGCTTATCGCCATTCGTGATACAGTAAGACAAATGCTTGAAATGCAGCTTGACAGTAGGGTGACAGATGATGAAATCAAAGATGTTCAATCTGTTCTATCTTCACTCTATGATGATTTTGCAAGCAAATATGGAAGAATACATGACGATGTAAACAGTTCAATCTTTAAAAACGATTCATCATTGCCATTACTTCGTTCGCTTGAAAAGTTCGATAAAGACAAATACATCGGCAAAGCTGATATATTTACTAAAAGAACAGTTAATGCAAATAAAGAAATAACATCTGTACCAACTGCTGTTGATGCTCTTGCGGTATCCTTGAGTGATACCGCAAAGGTTAATCTTAAGTATATGTCTAAGCTTACCGGTTTAGACAAAGAAAAACTTATTGAAGATTTGCAAGGTTCTATTTATCGTATTCCAAACACTGATAAATATGTAACCGCAGACGAGTATCTTTCTGGAAACATACTGCAAAAACTCGAAGAAGCACAAAATGCTTTTGATAAAGGCGATACTAGTCTTGCAATTAATATACAAGCACTTGAAAAAGCTATGCCGGATAAAATACAAGCAAGTGATATTGATGTAAGACTTGGTGCAACTTGGATAAATCCTAAATATATTAAAGATTTTGTTTATGAGCTTTTAGGTACTGCTCTTTATCATAAAAATCCGATTTTTAAAAAAGACTTTATTGATGTTCAGTATTCAGAGCTTACCGGAAAATGGTATATAACAAATAAATCTTCTGATAAGAATAATGTTCAGGCTACTGTTACATACGGTACAAAAGACAGAACAGCATATGAACTTATAGAGGATATACTCAATCTAAGAGCTACTCAAATTAAAAGTATGCAGGTTGTTGACGGCAAAGAAAAACCTGTTGTTGACAATAAAAAGACTGCACAGGTCAGAGCAAAGCAAGAAATTATTCAGCAAAAATTTCAAGAATGGATTTTCTCGGATAAAACAAGGCGTGACGATATTGTAGATACATACAATAAGATATTTAATGTTAATCGTCCGAGAGAATATGACGGTAAATATCTGAATTTTGTCGGAATGAATCCTGAAATACAGCTCAGACCGCACCAGCTTAACGCTGTTGCTCGTTGTTTATATGGCGGTAATACGCTCCTTGCACACGAGGTTGGAGCTGGTAAGACATTTGAAATGATTGCCGCCGCAATGGAGGGAAAGCGTTTAGGTCTACATAACAAAAGCCTTATGTGTGTTCCTAATCATCTCACAGAGCAGATGGGAGAGGATTTCCTGAAGCTTTATCCAAATGCAGATATTCTTGTCGCTAAAAAGAAAGATTTTGTAGGTGACGCTCGCAGGACTTTAATGGCTAAAATTGCTACGGGCAACTATGATGCAGTTATAATCGGTCATAGCCAACTTGCTAAAATTCCTCTGTCGACTGAAAATCAGGAGCGTTTCATACAAAACCAGATTGATGAGCTTATAAAGAATATAGAGGAAATGAAAGCTCATAACGGACAAAATTTTCAGGTTAAGCAAGCTGAACGAACTAAGGCTAATCTTGAAGCAAAACTGAAAAAGTTACTTGACACTCCAAAGGATGATACAGTAACCTTCGAGGAGCTTGGAGTAGATAAACTATTTTTGGACGAAGCTCATTATTTTAAGAATCTTTTTCTTTCGACAAAAATGACGAATGTTTCAGGTATTGCAACATCAGATAATGTAAGCAAGACAGCAGACTTATATATGAAAACACAATATCTTGATGAAATAACAAATGGCAAAGGCTTAGTATTTGCAACAGGAACACCAGTTTCTAATACCATTTGCGAAATATACAATATGATGAAATATCTGCAATCCGATTTGCTCAAAGAAAAGAATTTATGGCATTTCGATTCTTGGGCAAGCACATTTTGCGAAAGTGTAACACAAATGGAACTTGCACCAGAGGGCAACACCTATCGTGCTAAAACTCGTTTTGCAAAATTTCATAATCTTCCTGAACTTATGAATTTGTTTAAGGAATGTGCCGACATTCAAACAGCCGATACCCTTAATTTACCTAATATACCAGATTGTGAGATACATAACATATCTTGTGAACCTACAGAAATACAAAAGCAGCTTGTCGAAACCTTAGCAAAAAGAGCTGTAAAAATACATAATCATGAGGTTGACCCACACGAAGATAATATGCCTAAGATAACAACTGATGGAAGAAAGATAGGTCTTGACCAAAGGCTTATAAAACCTGATTTGCCTGATGAACCGGGTACAAAGGTTAATGCTTGTGTTGACAATGTTTTTAGAATCTGGAATGAAACTAAGGAAGAAAAATCAACACAGCTTATCTTTTGCGATTATTCAACTCCAAAAAAAGATGGTTCTTTTAATGTATATGACGATATTAAGGGTAAGCTGATTTCAAAAGGCGTATCTACTGATGAAATAGCTTTCATACACGACGCAACAACAGAAGCTGCAAAGGAAGAACTTTTTGCAAAGGTAAGAAGTGGTGAGGTCCGTGTGCTTATAGGCTCAACTGCCAAAATGGGTGCAGGAACTAATGTACAGACAAAGCTTGTTGCAAGCCATGACTTAGACGCACCGTTCCGCCCAGCAGATATGGAGCAAAGGCGAGGTAGAATGGTGCGTCAGGGGAATGAAAATAAGCAAGTACATCTTTACCGTTATTGTACGAAAGATACTTTTGACGCATATTTATTCCAAATGCTTGAACGTAAACAGAAATTTATCAGCCAGATAATGACCTCTAAATCTCCACAACGCAGATGTGATGATGTTGATGAAGCTACACTATCATATGCAGAAGTAAAAGCTCTGTGTGTTGGTGACCCACGCATTAAAGAAAAAATGGAGCTTGATAATGAGGTTGCAAAGTTAATACTTGAACGAAGTGGTTATCAGCAAGAGCAATACAGACTGGAAGATATGGCTGCAAGCTTAACCTCTAAAATTGAAATTTTAGAGAATATTATACCTAAGAATCAAAACGATTTTCTTTATTATCACAAAAATTATTCCGTTTCTGATGGAGATAAAAAAACATTCGCAGGCATATCTATAAACGGTCAGCAATACACCAAAAAAGATGAAGCTGCAGAAGCACTTAAACAAGCTTATATTAAAGCTTGCAGTGATGGAAATAATAAATACACTCCGATAGGTGAATATAAAGGTTTTGAAGTGGCAGTAATGTTTGATTGTTTTTCAAGAGAATACAAGGCATCTCTTACAAGAGAAGGTACTTATTATTTAGACTTGGGAACGGATAACTTCACAAGAATGGATAATATTCTTGAAAAATTGGAGAATACCTGTAAGGAAAGAATAGAAAGACTTTCTGAACATAAAAAATCTTTAAAAGAAACTAAAGAACAGATTGGTAAACCTTTTTATAAAGAAAATGAATATCAATCTAAAACTGCTAAACTTTCTAAACTTAATGCAGAACTTGATGTCGATGGTAGGAAGGATAATATAGCTGATATTGAAGATACAAAAGAAGTAAGTCAGAATATTGTGCAAAAAAGATAAGTGGGACTTGAAGTCCCACTTTTTAGTTTAAGGAGGTAAACTTTATGACTGAAACACTCGAAAATGTAGAACAGGCAGAAAACACCAAGGTAGAATCTACTGAAAATAATCAGGAGCAAACGGAATCAGTATCTATTGCTGATAAAAATGAATTTCTTCAGAATTTCATAAAAGATACGGACACTCAAAGCGTTGAAGAAGCTAAAATCAAGGATAAAATCAATATTCTTGAGGCTAAAATAGCAGATATTAAGGCTACAAAATCAAGCCAGAATGATACAATCAAGGCTTGTAAAACGGTTATAGATAGCAATATATATCCAAAGCTTAACCCTATCATTTCTTCTTTTTCTGCCCATCTTGAAAAGCTTGATAAGAAAAAGGATAGAAAAATTATAAAAAAAGAAAATCAGCTCAAAAAAGTTCAAAGAAAGCTCGTAAAGCTACAGCGTAAGCAAAAAAGAAGTAAACTTCTTAAAAGCTTCATTTCTGCTATGGTTCATAACTCGTCAAATAAGCAGGAAACATATATCAACGCTATGCAAGCTCTGAAAGAAGATAGCTTAGGTCGTGCAGATAGACAACTTGATAAAGCTAATTCTAAGCTTAACAGATTAAATGCTAAACTGAACAGTAGTACTCTCGGCGAGGTAGATAAACTGAAAATTAAATCTCAAATTAAAAAAGTTGAGAGTAAAAGAGATACGCTCATATCAAGAATAAATAATCTTAATGAGCTTGAACAGGAGCTTAATAAACTTGCTAAGATAGAGCTTGTTGATAATAAGATAGATGAGCTTAGAAATACCGCCGTAGAAACAGCAGAAAAAGCGGCTATGAATGGCAGCAGTGTATCTGAAACTATTGATAATGTAGCTGAAACTTCAAGCGAAGTTATCAAAGAAGTTTTAGAACCTGACAAAGTTAAGGAAGCAGAAAATGATATGAGTGAAGAACAAAACAAGCAAACTGAAAATCAACAGGAAGAAACTAAACAAGCAGAAGTCGAAGCTCATATTTCAGAAAAAGAACAAAAAGGCGAAGATAAGCCACAAACTAATGTTGCCGACCAAGAGCAAAAAATTGAGGATAAACCTCAAGAGAAAAAAACTCAAACAAATAGCAACAATTATTTGAAGAAAACTGGCTTAACACAAAAACAGTTGTTAGCAATTTTGAACACTGGTATAGCAGTCAAAGTGGCTGAAACCATACCGGACAAGGAATATACAGTAGCTTTTACTAAAGAAAATAAAGAAAAAATAAACCAAGTGCTTGAAGCTGTAAACACTCAAATTCAAGGTAAACATATGATGAGGTGATGATTGTATGGATAATTTAATTATTAAGGACAATATCGTTATAGGTTGCTCAGAACCTGACATTTTAAGTGTTAAAATTCCAGAGGGCGTTATCGCAATAGGCGATAACGCTTTTTTAGATTTCCGTAGGTTATCTGAGATACAATTACCAAGCACACTCAAAAAAATCGGTGACAAGGCATTTAAAGGCTGTGAAGCTTTGAATGTTATAAACATTGAAAATGTAAGAGTGATTGGTACTGGAGCTTTTGCAGGCTGTAAATCATTATCTAAAATACAGTTTGGAGATAATATAGGCTATCTTTGCAATGCAACATTTTGTGGCTGTACATCTATTGATGAAATAGATGTGCCTAAAAATATTTCATACATCGGTTGTGAATGCTTTAAAGATTGCACTGGTCTTACTGAGATAAAGCTTGCAGGTGTTATGGAAATTGATAACAATGCCTTTGAGCATTGTACAGAGCTATATAGTATATCTTTTCCATACTCACTACTACATATTGCACCAAATGCTTTTTCTTTTTGTACAAAACTTCAAACAGTTATGGTACAAAACAGATTTGTTGATATTGATGAAACAGCATTTGAATACAGTGTAAATGTTATTGTCAAAGCTGCACAATTTTCAACAGCATATCATTTTGCCATTGAAAACCGTTTTAAATTTATACCAACAATCGTTTCTGCCGATTATCGTATAGTAACAAATGAAGATGTAGCGACCTTAAGTAAAGCAGGCATACTTTTCAGAATGAAAGTTATTGATAGTAGCACTATCATAATTTCTTTTGATAAGTCTGCAAAGAATAAAATTGAAAAATTAATAGGTCCTGAAGAATATAAATGATTAATTTGGAGGTAAAAGAATATTGCGACTAAATAATTAGCGAAAGGAGAGAAGTTTGTGGAAAGTAAAAATAAACTTCGTGCGGAAAAAAGCAAAGCACCTATGATATACACTGGAGTGGTCCTTGGACTGCTATTTTTTCTTTTTATGATTTATGGAACATACAACTATATGCAATATACTGCTCGAATGAACTTAGACGAGCTAAGTATGCAACAGTTTATAGATTCTCTAAATGACCTTTTTAAATCATTTTATCTGCCGTTTTCGTGGAATTTATTATGGACGATACTTGAATGGCAGATAACAAAGCTATGGTGGATATACCTTTGCGTTGTATTAGTTGTATTTATTATGGCTACATCAAATAACCGAGATGATTTCAAAGGCGTGGAACATGGCTCAACAAGATGGGCAGATAAGTATGAAAAAAAGCGATTTACAGACAATACAGGCATTCCTTGTGGTGATAACTTCTACATAACCGTTTCTAATGTCAAAGGTTCGTTTTATTCAAGTCATAATCTGAATGAGATAGTTATCGGCGGTTCTGGTGCAGGTAAATCATTCCGTAAAATCAAGCCTGACATTATGCAAATGACAGGCTCATATGTTGTCACTGACCCATCAGGAGAGCTATACAGAGATTGTGCAAAGCTATTAAAGGCAAACGGCTATAAGGTGCGTGTTTTTAATCTTAACGACATTACCTTGTCAAATACATACAATCCGTTCAATTATATGGTTACTGATACAGACGCTATAAATGTTGCGGATTTATTTATTAAAAACACTGCTGGAGAGGGTGAAAAAGATGATTTCTGGTCCGCATCAGCAAAAGAAATGCTGTTTATGATTATGCTGTATCTCTTTAAAGCTCCTGATGAAACAAAGTCATTTAGCAGAATTGTAAAATTGCTTACATCACTTCAATTCAAAAATGGAGCAATAGACGAAAACTGTGAAATTGCTAAGTGTATAAAAAGACATCAGCAAAGGGAAGGTACTATTGATGATGCAGTATCAATCTACTGGAATTCAATTAAGGGTACACCGGAAGAAACATTAGGAAGTATAACAAAAACGCTTTCAACAAGACTTAGCTTGTGGGCTATAAAAGAAGTAGATATGCTAACATCTACTGATGAAATGGATTTTGACGATATTGGAGTACATAAAACTGCAATATTTTTGATTATTCCTGCAGCTCGTCAAACATACAAGGCTTTAGCAAATATCTTCTATACACAGCTTTTTGAGCGTTTAATGTATATTGCGAGCTTAAAATATAACAATAGATTGCCTTTGTTAGTTTCCTGTGAACTTGACGAATTTGCAAATATCGGCAGAATACCAAATTTCTCAGAAACATTAGCGGTTGTTCGTAAGTATAACATCAGACTTTGTATAGTTCTCCAGGGTTTGTCACAGCTTAAGGCTATATACGAAAAGACCTGGGAAAGTATTATCGGTAACTGTTCAATATTTACCTTTCTCGGCACAAATGATACAGACAGCATGGAATATGTATCTAAAAAGCTTGGAAAAACAACAGTAAGAGTCGACAGCCGAAGCTATAACAGAGGTAATCAGGGTGGCGGTTCGGATAGCGAAAGTTATATAGCTCGTGAACTCTTAGCTCCTGATGAAATACCCAAAGCATTAAAAAGAGGAAAAAATGGTAAATGCATTATCTTTGTTGATGAATTTTATCCTTTCTTTATTGATAAATTTGATACATTACAGCACCCGAAAATATCAGAGGTTGGCAGTGACAGAGGAGAATCTCAAAAGAATAATTCTGACATTACTGTTGATTTTGCTGAAATTAAGTCTAATAGAGAAAAGTGTTATGTCGAAAGACAGCAAAAGGCTCAGCAAATATTAAGAGCAATTATGTCAGATGATTATGAGGAAGATATTGCATTTAAGGAAAGTCAAGAGAAATTTACTAAAGAAAAGCTTAGACGGATTTTCGATAGTAATAATAACGAGCTTGTGACATTTAATGGTGATGATATTAAGGCTGATAATTATATTAACCTTAATGAGGTTAAGGAGGATGAGCAATGAGCTTATATGATGAACTTGGCGATGAAGTACGAAATAAAACTCGAAACCTAATGCAGAATATTCAACAACTAAGACAACTGATAGACACTTTTATAAAGAATAGTAAAACTGAAAATCAAGCTACACATAAATTCGTAAGTGATGTTGTCAACGACAACCCACTTACGAATTTTACATTTACAGGAAAAGATACAGATTTATCATATTTTTTGCAATCTGAAAGAATGCCTGTATCTGCTATACGCAATATTGCTGATTCGGATATTAAGGACGCTGTTACAAACACATTTGTTAAAGCTGCTGAAAACGATTTAATAGAACTTGACGGCAGTGATATTAAAATCACCGAAAAGGGAAAGGAAAAAATCAATAATCCCAATTTTATAAAATCAGCACAAAAAGAACAATCCGAAGCTTACAATCAAAAAATAAACTCTACCTTAAGTAAAGCTTGTAAGCCTGATGAAGCACAAATGTGTGCTGAACTTACTGGAGATTACATAAATGATTTTACATTTTTTAATCATTCAGATAATCTCGACCTTTCTACTGTTATAAGTCACCCAGATAGAGAGCTTTCAAGCAAGATTTTATCAAATGTAAAACAATGGCAAATTAATGGTGCTGTAACTGTTAAAAATGGTGTTGCAACAGTTACAGATATGGGCAAGCAAATGTTAAAAATGCCTGAATTTCAGTCCATAGCGTATAATCCAGTGGCAGAAAAAGCTTTATCTGCCACTGGAGCTGGCAAGGTGATTGTAGCAACTAAAAAAGTTGTACAAGCTATGCAGTCAGTACAACAAGCAACAAATACAATAAGCAAAGGTTCACGCTAATAAGCTCCGAGAAGTTAAATTCTCGGAGCTTTTTATATAGATATTTTTCTTTCAAGGAGGTGTTGCTAATCAAAACATAAACTGTCCGAATAAAAGCCATTACATAAGATATTAAATTTAAAGGAGTTTGAAAACCATGAGTAACATTAAAAAGGTAACAAAAAAGAATAAGTCAATTAAGAGTGCAGTTAAAAAAATGCAAAAAATAACATTTGTTGCTTCAATCATTGCAACAATTATGATTATGTCAACAATGACAGCCTTTGCAACACCATCAGGTGCAAATACAACTACAATGAACTCTCTTATAGGAATAGTTATGTGGGTTGTCAGAGGTGCTATATTGTTCATTGGGGCTATACCTGCACTTATTAAGGTTGTTCAAGGACACCAGAATGAAGATGCTCGTGAAAGAAATGGTGGTCTTGTAGGTATTGCGATTGCAGGTGTGGCTATAGGTGCCACATTTGCTGTAGAACCACTTTTGTCAAGTTTCTAAAGAATGATTGCTAATAGAGCAACCGACACCGTTGAGAAGGGGCGGCGGTGTCGCTTTCTCTATTATTAACTTAAAGAAAGGAGATATGTATGTCACCTTTATCAACCTCGTCAAAATATCGACAGACAACTAACAAAAAGCTTATAAGGCTTATTGCTATTGTTCTGATGATTATGACTGTGCTATCATCTATGGGTGCTTTGCAAAGTAATGCAGCAGCAAATTTTAATATAAGTAATTCTACCTTATCGACAACAGATGTTGCCGCAGATGGTAAGATTGTAATGAATATTAAGGTTAATGGTACAGGTACAGTTAATCAATATGCTTACTGGTATCGTAAGGAAAGCGAATCTGCATGGTATGCTCTTACTTCATCTAACTGGGTATCATCAAATAACTTTATTATGTATCCGAGCAGATATTCAAGGATTATGTCTGATACTAATTCCCGATGGATTATTCGATTAGCTGCCAAAGATACAACCGGAGCTGAATCTTCAAAAACATTCTATGTAACAGTTGGTCAACCTAAAATTTCTATTGATACATTTACTGCTCCTGATTTGACTTTAGGTCAAAGTATAAACCTTAAAACTACTTTATCAGATACAGTAAGTGGATTTACTTATCAGTATAAGTACACATATGTAGATAAAGATGGTACAGAAAGACAGATTACAGATTTTCAGAACAAGGCAAATTATACCTGGTCTACCGCCAACAATAATACTTTACCTGAAAACGCAAATTGTACGCTTAAGGTTTATGTTAGGGAAAAGGACGGAAAAGCTAAGCAAGCTACAAAAACTACGACTATTAAAGTCACTAAGCCTACTTATCCTGATGTCAATATATCATCTTTTAGTGCTTCAAAAAGTGGTTATGTTGGTGATTCGGTTACTCTCAAGGCTTCTGTTTCGAGCGGAACAGCACCTTATGAGTATCAATACAGCTATGATGATGCTAAAGGTATAAAACATATAATTACAGCTTATACAGCTGGTAAAACCTCAACAACTTGGAATACCTCTTCCCTATCTGCTGGTGATTATACAATAAGGGTTGAGGTAAGGGATAAAAACAAAAAAACTGCGACAAAAACAAGTACAATAAGCCTGAAATCAAGAAGCGTTAAAGGCTCAATCTCTACTATGGAAACAAGCTACACGCAAAATGACGAATGGTATCCGAATGTAAGATTTCAGGTTAATATAAGTGATGAAACCACCGCCCCCTCACCGTATAAGTACAAAGTTCAGTATAAAAAAAGCAGTGATAAGAATTATACTAATTTAAGTGATTTCAAGACTTATAGCGGTAGTACCCAGATTGAGCTTCTCTCTACCTCAAAAGATATTGGCACATATAATTATCGCCTTATTGTTCGTGATAAAAACAACAAGGAATATACGATAAATGCTACATCAACCTTTGAGATTAAATATAATTCATTGAAATTTAATTTTAATGCGTCTACAAAAGAATTTCTTACAGGTGGTGGCGACCAGAAGTCAACATTTACGGTAACTGATGTTACTGGTGGAAATGGCAAGGATATACAATATAAGTTTGAATATACAAAATATGCCGATTTAACAACAGCTTCTCCAAAACTCGATAGCAATAATGCGACTTGGACAACTCTCAAGGACTGGTCGGAAGAAAGTACATCAGAACTTATTGTTGATAAGCAAGAGGACTCAGGCTATTATGCCGTTCGAGTATCAGTTCAAAATAAAGACAATACCGATAGTTCTAAAATATCAACTAAAACTATTGATAAAATAAAGGTCAAAAAGCCTGTCGAGGTTTCTCTTACAGATATAAATAACCTTATCACAAAGATAGATACTTGGATGAGTAACAGTCTTACTGATACACAGTTAAACACTATAAAAGAATGGGAAAATTTAACGGACAAATCTACTAATCCCCCAACATCGCTTTTGGATACTTATAATTATCATTTCAGTGAATTTCAAGCTGCATATGACACAGCCAAAGACGCTTCTAATCATGATAAGAGTGAATATTCTAAAATTTATAAAAATCTCGATGATGAATTCACTAAGCTGAAAACATTCTTTAAAAGTAATGAGTTCAGAAGTTATTCTCCAGATGGTGGTGAAAACACAGACTGGTCATCACCTATGGCAATCTGCAATTTCATATTTGATACATTTGTAAACTATCTTGTAATGGTAATAGATTGTTTCAGTATGTTAGCAGGTAATGGTAAAACCTCTGTTACTTTCTTTTCCGGATTTGATTATAACCAAATTGCTCAAGTAATATATCCTGTATTTCAAGCTATTGCCTATGCCTTAATAGTTATACTTGTTGGAGTTAATGCTATAGAATCAGCCTTTCAATACGAAATGTTCACACTCAGAGGTGGATTCAAAATTGCTGTTAGACTAATATTTGCAAAGGTTTTTGTAGATTTATCTCTTACAATATGTCAATCTATTATATCTATTGGTGTGGGCTGGACAAATCAAATTTTGGAATTAACAAAGGGAATATTGAATAATTTACAATTAACTCTTACGGGTCCAGATGCTTCTGGATTATGGATAGTTGGTTGGATTGTTGATTTCTTTACGGGTCTGCTCTTTGTTATAATTATCGGTCCAGTTGCGATTGCTTTAGCGATTGCAGCTTTTTGCTTAATGTGCAAATTATTTATTCGTTGTTTTGAGATTGCAATGCTCCAATGTGTATCCCCTGCTTTCTTTGCTTGCATTTGTGGAGAAGCAACTAAAGAATATTTCAAGAGGTTCATGATTTCATACTTATCTGTTGTACTTGATGTTGTGTTTACAGCTGTTGTTTTCTATATTTACGCACAATATTTAAATGGTTTCATTAAGGATATAAGTATAACAAAACCAGATGATATATTAAACACTCAAATGGGATTTTTCTCTTTTATATTTGTTTCAATCGGTGCATTTATACTTATGATAAAAACTCCAAGAGTTCTCAAAAATTTAGTAGCATAGTATTAAAATAAAAATCACTTTATGATATTATAATAATCATAGTATTTGAAAGGATTGATTATATGAAAAACAAAGTGAAAATAACTACTTTAATATTAGCTTTGATGGTATCTATGGTAAGTATAGTTGGTTGTTCTAATAACAATTCAACAAGCACAGAAGCAAGCGTATCAAGCAGTTCTTCCATAGAACCATCTGTAGAAAGTTCTATAATAGAAGAATCCTCTATCCTTGAATCATCTGCTGAAATATCATCTGAAACAACAAGTACGGCAGAAAGCAGTATAAGTAGTAGTTCTGCTGTTGACCCTGTTGTTGAGGAACGCTCATATAGTGATAAAGAAAAAACTGAATTTCAAGATACAAAAATTCCTAATTATAAGTATTATCCTGCAAGTGGTGAATATTATTATTTAGGAAATGAAAGTGTTGTAACTATACAACCTATTTTTTCAATTTGTCCTAATGTAAACGGTAGCACAATTAAAGAAATCATTGTTCCTGAAACAGTGACTAAAATACCGCAAGGAGCTTTTACAGGTTGTATAAACCTTGAAAAGCTTGTAATCTTAAATCCTGACTGTGAGATTGAAGACGGCAGAATCCTTCCAAAAGCAGACCCTAATGCCAAGTATAATTCATATAACAATAAACTTATTAATATTTACTGTTATTTTAGGTCTGATAAAACTATTCCTAAACAACGCTTAGTTGGTATACAGGGTTGCAGTAAGGTATTCAATGCTCTTGGCGGCAGCTATACAGGCAAGGACTTTGATAAGTGCATGCACGACTTAGCAGAGGAATCATACGAATAAAGCCAAAAATAAAAGCACAGCTCAAGCTGTGCTTTTATTATGCCCGTCAGAAGATTGACGGAATATATAGATTTTGGTATAATGTACTCGCACACGAAAGTGTGTACATAGTGCATACCACATAACGGTAGGCGGTTGTTCCCTTAACCTCTTTGAGGTGCAGGGATACATAAAATTTTCTTTTATCCCTGCTTTCTTAATGAAAGGAGGGATACGATGATGGAGTGGAATGATTTCTTCCAAATGATTATTGCAGTTACAAACATACTGCTTGTCATAAATTCATATCGCAACAATAAAAGAAGATAACCGCCCTGCTCTCCAATAGGACGGTTATCTTTATAACAAAACTATCGGGAACAACCGCTTATCGGTATGCTCTATGTTTATATTATACACTACATATTAAAATATGTCAAATACATCATTCGACTGCACAGCTTTGGCTGTGCTTTTTTATTGTTCAAAGGAGGTACATATGATAAAAGTAAAAATCACAAAGAATGTCATTAACAAAAGCGTAAGCCCTCTTGGAAGTGCAATGACTCCACGATTGATTGTATGCACTGTACTTGGCTTAGCTGCTGCTATTGCAACATTCTTTGCGTTAAAAGACAGTATAGAGTTCAATGCACTTATGTGGATAGTCTTTGCAGAAATAGCACTATTTGTTTCTTTAGGAATACAGATAAACGGAGTAGGTGTATTAAATCTTTTATTCGGCAAACAAAAAGATACACGACCATTTAACAGAAAGGGAGTATTTAACGATGAAAATGAATCTATTTTCTAATATATTTTCTAAAAAGCAAAATAATATTTTTGGCAATATAAAAGCAAAAGTACCAAAAACAGCTCAAGATACTATACCATTCATAGAAGCCTATGAGAATGGACTTTTTCTTACCGGCGAAAATACATACACATTGATTTTCGCTTATAACAACATAGATTATTTTCTTTTCAGAGATGACGAAAAAGAAGATATTTATGAAAAATATATGCGTTTACTTAATGCTCTGCCATCAGATATAGAGTATCAGGAATTTACTATGAATACTGAGGTTGATTCCGATGTACTTTACAGAACACTCTTGCCGAATAAGGACTCGGAAGAAAAATATCCTGATATTGCAAAGGACTATAAGAAAGTCATAGGAAGCTATATTGAAAATACTTCCGCTGCTGCGGCTAAGAAAATCATGCTTATTGCAATGACCTATACACCTCAAAACAAGATAGATAACGCAAATATACTTTTTAAGTATTATCAAAATTTACAGCAGTTATTTACAAATCTTCATTCAGAAACGCACCAACTTGGGGCTGAGGAAGTGTTTGAAATTCTATACAAGCTGTACCACCAATTCAGCAATATTCCGTTTATGTTTCCTAAAAATGTCTTATCGACAGGTGGCAGAATTAAGGATTATATTGCTCCGTCAATATTCGTATTCAGACAGAAGTGCATTGAAATAGGTGATTCTTATACTCGTGTGCTGTTTGTAAAAAGCTATGACCGTAATATCGATGATGAATTTATTCATGACTTACACGATAATAATGAAAAAATAGTAATATCTAAACATTTACGCAGGGTAGACAAGGGTGAAGCTGCAGATATGGTTAAAAAGAATTTAAATAGCCTTGAGGGCAGCATACAAAAGCGTATGGAGATAAATCATAAGAATGGTACTAATTTTATTCCATATTCATTAAGTGACAGAGAAAAGGAACTTAAAGACCTACAAGACCGTCTTGGCGGAACAGGCTGTGAGCTTTTTGAAGTATCAATTTTTATAGCTGTTACCGCAAAAACGGAAGATGAATTAAATGAGCTTACCCGTTATGTGCAGAATAAGGCTAAGTCACATCAAGTGGTGCTTGACACTCTCACAGGACAGCAAGCTAAAGCTCTTGATGCTGTTACACCATTTGCATTAAGTAAATTTAACTCAAAGTTTAATAATAACATAAAAACATATCTCCTTAGCGATGCCGCCGGAGTTATGATACCGTTCTCTCATGTTGACCATTTTGCAGAGGGCGGTATTTTTTATGGAGAAAATCAAATAACAAAGTCAATTATAACTCTTGATAGAACTCAAGAAATGAATGCCAATGGTTATATACTTGGCTGTTCGGGTTCGGGTAAATCTATGTTCTCAAAGGCTGAAATGTTTGATGTTTTGCTAAAATATCCCAACGATGAGATTATTGTTATTGACCCGGACAACGAATATAAACCACTTGTTAAGTACTTTGATGGTTCAATTCTTAAACTTTCCCCGTCATCACCAACAAAACTAAATATTTTTGATATAGATTTGACGGTATCCGAGGAAGGTACATCAGCAATAGCAATGAAGTCAGAAACAATTATGACTATCGTTGAAACAGCAAAGGGTCAGGAACTTACAAGTAACGAGATAACAATTATCGACCGCTGTGTAAAACTTGCTTATCAAAAGTATATTCAGACAAATGGAGATGAGCGACTTCTTCCAACCTTTGAGGATTTTTATAATCTTCTATTATCTGCACCAGAGCCTGAAGCACGCTCACTTGCTGTTACACTTGAGATTTATGTTAAAGGTTCATTCAATATCTTTTCCGGCAAAACAAATATTGATACAAACAAGCGTTTTATGGTGTTTGATATTGCCCAGATGGGTGAACAAATTCGTGCTGTAGGCTTACAGGTTATACTTGAATATGTATGGCAGAGAGTTGTTGCAAACAAAAGGCGTGGAGTTCGTACTTGGGTATGGATTGATGAATTTAGTATTATGTTTAATGACGGTGCAGGACGAACAACACATAAATCAGGAGAATTTTTTTCAAAGGTCTATAAGCGTATCAGAAAATACGGCGGCGTTCCAACTGCTATGACGCAAAATATAACAGAAGTTCTTGAATCACCTCAAGCTCGAACAATGCTTGCTAACTCGGAATTTGTCACACTGCTTCAACAGAAAAAAGAAGATTTGGACGCCGTTTCAAAGTTATTTGCTCTATCTCCATATCAACAGCTGCCATTGAAATCTGGCAAAATAGGTACAGGTATCATTGTTTGCGGTAGAAAGATTATTCCGTTCGAAAAGATAATTCCAGAGGATAGCTTGATGTACAAAATATGCACAACAAAATTCGATGATATTCGATAGGAGGTTATTATGTTTGGTTTTGGCGAAAGAAAGATTAAAATTAACCAACTTCCTGAAGAAAAAACAGAAACTAAACCTCAAAGTAAAACTGAGCAAAAGCTTACATATACAGAAAAAGAAACGGAAAATAAGGATAATAGCCATGATATAAAAAGCTATAAGCAGCTCGATAAGCTGCTTATGAAGCTTTATGATATATCAGCTTTATCAGTTTACTCTTATGATTATCAGCAAGATTTCATTAAGCCTAAGCGAATATATGGTATTGAAATATCAAGATTAAGCATAGAAAATTATCTGTCGCTTAAATCTCCAACTGTAATGCGTAAAGCTACCGGATTTGATGATGCACCTTTGTATCGTGCAAGATATATTTCAAAATATCGTGCTGATAACAAAGAATATCTTGTTATTATGTCAAGCACTCGCTTTGAGGGATTTTCTATTCCGGAATTGATTAACATACCTGTGTTAATAAAGAATGCAATATCTAATATAACGGGGTGAATTAAATGAACTTGGTCATAGCCTGTGACAAGAGAATTCAGAAACAGGTTTCTGGATTTAAATTTAAAGAACATAATCATAATGTTTTAGCGTACATAAATGAGATTGGCAGCAACTTTGCAGATAGGATTGAAAATAATCTTCCACATATTTTGGTCATATTTAACGGCATTAATGATAAAGATAATGTCCTTTTCGAGGAGCTTGAGCGTATGCTTAAGCTCCTTCCGCATTTGCGGATTATATATGTTTATGGTAAGCCTGATGATAATTTTCAGGAAACCAAAAATAAGTTAATATCACTTGGCATTTATGATATTATACTGACAGATTTATCTAACATAAGGTTTAAAAATAATCTTATGTCTGTTATTGATAAAAGTATGAATGCAGAAGATTTAGAGAAATCCATTGAGAAGTATGAATCAATGACAAAACCTATTGGTGTCGAAACAATTCGTAATTATATTGATGATGATACACCTGTAGATTTATCTAAATCATCATTAAACGAAGAATATCACAACGAAATTGAGCAAGTCGATATTCCGCAAGAATACATTGGAGCGGGCAACATTACGATTGCTATATCTTCTGTAATAGTCAATAGTGCTGGTGTAGTTCTGACTGCTATGGAAATAGCAACGGTTTTAAAGCAAGCGAAAGAAACAGTTTCTCTTTTTCTGCGTGATGAAACATACAAACGATTCTTAGCATTTCATAATATTGAGAATGCTAATGGAGGTTTTACTCTCAATAAGTTACCGATTTATCCGCTTTCTCTTTACGAACAGCGTAAACAACGCAGCCGTTTTGATGTTATAGACCTCACAAACAATGGCAATATGACTGATAGGGAAAGAAAAATCTTTGAAAAAGCCGAAATCAAATTACAAATGTGCAGAGGTACTGAATGGGATATAGCTGTGCTTCAGGAATATCTTAATTCAGGTCTGCCCTATCTTAAAGAGATAAACTATTGTTTCTATCCAATCTCTCAAAAAGACTTTCTCAAGTATAATAAATCTATGATACAAGGTCATTGTAAGGCTTGCAGGCTGCGTACCAGTCCAAATTATACAAGTCCTTGTGATTGGAACAGAGATGTATATGCAGATATTTTGAGCCGATATACAAGTATCGGAAAATCTAAAAAGAGGAGATGGTAATATGGAGTGGATTATTATTTTAATGCTCCTGCTCCTTGATTTTATTGAGGGACTTGTAATAAAAAAGCTTAGAAAAGAAATTGCTCGTCGTGACGGTGCAGAAGTAAAACCAAGTCGTGTAGGAAAATTCTTTAAGAACTTATTTAGGGATATTGTAGGATTTTAATAGAACCTAAAGGAGATTTTCAAAATGTATGATAAAGACTTTCTTTACGATTATCTGATTTACAAATATAAAAATATTCAAGATAGTATGGAGTGATAAAAATGGTAGTAATCTATGCTGAAAAAGCAAGTCTTGCAAAAGAAATTGCTTCTGCACTACACGCAGGGAAAAGAATAGCTCACCCTAAAGAACCGACCATCGGACACTATGAATTTATATTCAAAGGTGAAAAAGCTATTCTCTGTCATGGTGTCGGACATTTATGTGAGCTTGCAAACGCTAAAAACTACGGCGAACAATATGCAAAGTGGGATTTGAATGTATATCCTTGTATTCCACAAGAATATAAAATAGCTGTAAAGGATAAAACAAAGACTTGCTTTGAGTATGTGAAAAGTTTTTTTGATAAAGCCGATTGGCTCATCAATGCAACAGACCCGGACAGAGAGGGAGAACTGATATTTGCGTACATATATGAAGCTATGAATTGTACAAAGCCCTGGAAAAGAGTATGGATTGAGGACTTAACTCCTCAAAAAATCCAATACGCTTTTGCTCATTTCAAAGAAAGTGGTGAAGTTATAAATATACAAAAAGCTGGTCGAGCAAGAGGAATAGCAGACTGGATTTGCGGTATCAATCTAACGATTGCTACAACTAAAAAGCTTTCTGCAAAAGAAATGCTGTCAATAGGTAGAGTACAGACACCTGTTCTTGCTATGGTAGTAGAGCGTGAGAAAAAGATTTTAAACCATATAAAAACACCTTTCTGGAAACTATTTGCTAAATTCACAGCTCCAACTGGTGAATTTATCGCAGAATATGAAAAAGGTCAATTTGATAATGAATCAAAAGCAAAACAAATACTTGCAAGCTGCATTGGAAACGGCATAGTAAAATCTAAAACGATTAAAAAGAAAAGTGTAAGTCAACCTTTGCTTTTTAATGCTACGCAACTTCAAGCAACAGCAGGCAAAAAGCTTGGCTGGGATTTGAAAAAGACTGTTAAGATTATGCAGGAACTTTATGAACATAAGTTTATGTCATATCCTCGTACAAGCTCAGAGCATTTGACGGTAGCTATGCAGCCAGAAGTTACAACAACACTTAAAAAGCTATTTCAACTTCCTGAATATAGCCAATATGCAATTCCTGAAGAACAATGGCAGGCATATAGTAAAAGACACTTCGATGATAGCAAAGTTGATAGCCACCCGGCTATTATTCCAACTATGAATGTTCCCTCCTCCCTATCAGAGCTTTCTGAAGATGAAAAATTGTTATACGATTTGCTTGTTAAATCGCTCATCAGAGTGGTATATCCAAAAGCACAGCTTGAAGACACAACAGCTATTATTGATGTAAATGGCAATAATTTTAAAGCAACTGGCAGTATCATAACTGATAATGGATGGTATGCTGTTGACGCTATACCGGAAAAGAAAGCTGTATTGCCACAAATAAACGAGGGCGAAAGTTATCCAGGCAAATATGAACTTAAACAAGGTTTTACAGAACCACCGAAGCGTTATACTGAGCCTGACCTCATAACAGCAATGGAAACCGCAGGAAAGAATCTTGAAGATGAAGAAGCCCGAACACTTATGAAGCTTGAAAACAAAGTTCTTGGAACTGCTGCTACAAGAGCTTCCATTATAAATGCCCTCTTTGCAAGAGAATATATTGCTAAAAAAGGCAAAACTATATATCCAACTGAAAAGGGAATCTTTCTCATTGATAATCTGCCGGTTGCAGAACTTAAAAATGCAGAGCTTACGGGTGAATGGGAAAAGCGTTTACACAATATATCGGACGGTAAAGAGGAATATCAAAAATTCATACAAGATATAGAACAAAATGTTCGTAGCTGGTATGAAACGATAGCACATTCAAATTCAAATACATATACTTCTAAAGCAGACCAACTTTCCTGCCCTATTTGTGGAGCGAAGGTGATAAAGGGTAAATTTGGATATTTCTGTTCAGCAAAGAAAGAAAAGGGCTGTAATTTTTCAATTCCTGCTGAAATATGCGGTAAGAAAATATCGGATACACAGGCATTAAAGCTTATTGAAAAGGGCAAGACAACAGTTATTAAAGGCTTTAAGTCAAAAGCTGGAAAAGAATTTGATGCAGCTCTAAAACTTGATAGGGCAACCGGAAAAATCGAATTTGAATTTTCTAAGAAAAAGAAAAACTAATACAGTAAAACTGAATAATCTAAAAGAAGAATGTGTTTAAATGCACATTCTTTTTTTATGCTCAAAATTAGGAAAGGAAGATATATTATGAATGAAAAATTCACACCAGAACAGCTTGAAAAAGCTTATAACGCTGATATAATTGAATTTTTGCAAATGTATAAGGGATACGATTTTGTGAAGAAAGGTAATTATTATCAATGCAAACAACACGATAGTCTTATGATATATGGTAATAGAAAAGGATTCGTTTGGAATAGTCAAAAAATTGGCGGTGGAGGTGCTATTGATTTTCTATGTAGAGTTGATGGATTAAGTTTTCCAAAGGCTGTTGAAGCAATTATAGGCGAACGAGCTGCTGAATATAAGGCGGCTCCTGAATACGAACCAGTGGCTCATATAGGAAAATTAATTTTGCCTGAACGAGCTGAGGGAAAATATAGCAGAGTTTTTGCGTACCTATCGCAAACAAGAGGTATAACTCCAGAAGTTGTTGCAGATTTTATGAAGTCTAAGCAACTCTATCAGGATAAAAAAGGAAATTGTGTATTTGTAGGGTATGATGAAAAAGGCATTGCTAAATTTGGCTCTGTTCGAGGTACTCTGACAGAAAAGAAATATCGTGGTGACTGTAAAAATTCTGATAAAAGGTATGCTTTTAAGCAGGTTGGAACAGATACAACAAAATTATACATATTTGAAGCACCTATCGACCTTATGAGTCACTGTGCATTAACGGATAAACAATTTGGTACTGGTACATATAAACAGCAAACAAGAATTGCTCTTTGTGGTACATCTGATGTGGCTTTGGAAGCTTTTCTTGCAAAACACCCAGAAGTCAAAACATTAAATTTCAGATTGGATAATGATGAAGCCGGAAAAAAAGCTGTAAAGGACTATAAAGCTAAATATGAAAAAATGGGATATATTGTTAAGGCTGTATTTAGCAATGGTAAGGATATAAATGAAGATTTAATTATGAGAAATAAGGGACGAGTAAGATAAAAAATTTGAAAGGAGTAAAAGCTATGCAAGCATATTTTAAACTTAGAAATGATATACTTGATTGTGGACTTACACCAAACGAGCTTAAAGTGGCTATGTGCTTGTATAGCTGCGTTTTCAAAAGCTGTTACATAGTCAAAATCAAGCAAAAAACAATCGCAGAAAAATGCGGTATAAAGAAGCTGGAAACGGTTGCAAATATTATCTGCTCTTTACAGAGGAAAGGCATCATACAAAGCGTTAGCCGCCGTCAGAAAGCTAACGGCTTGCTTGGAACATATATTTATAGACTAAAAACAATTCCATCAAAAGGCTATTTTAAAGTTAAAAGGTACATTCTTGGAAAGCTGAGTAATGTTCAGCTAAGAATGTACCTTTTTATTTGTCGCTGTCTTACTAAGAAAAATGATATGTGGAATAGCTTTAATGATATTGCTCGTGCCTTGCAGATTGGCAGAGGCAAAGTAATATCAACTATAAATGAGCTTGTGCAACTGGGATTTATTCGTAAGCTTAGGATTCTAAAAAGTGATGGCAGTTATTCTGATAATCACTATTCAATCTCTGAACCTGAACAGCTGATAAAAAAAGAAGAAAGCCCCGAACAAGCCACTACACCGTTCGGAACTTTCAAAATAAATAATTACAGTTCTAATTATAGGCGTTGTATGGCTATATGTCAAGTGAAATTCAATAGTTTGTTTGACTTTTTTAGTGGGGTAGTCCCCTAAAACGGGGTATGTATAGTATATACCCATTTCTTTATCAAAAAAGAAAAGAAATATTTTGGACATTATTTTTATTTTTTAAGCGTATTAAAATTAAAATAAAAACTGTTT
>OHSO01000188.1_pt1 | contig 39171 bp, 29 predicted proteins | sample 1578651 | NCBI WGS metagenome assembly OHSO01 (sample SAMEA3879524, study PRJEB24766) | human gut metagenome | biome: human-associated habitat; feature: feces | place: USA | collected 1985/1987 | reverse complement strand
CGCCGGTGCAAAAACAGCTGCTTATTGGAGGCACCCTCCAAGCCCTTCCCAATGGGCTGAGGCTTCTATGCCGTGCTCGGGGCTAACTTTGGCAATTCTTATCGTGGTCGGTGAGGGTGGGAAACGGTGCTTCGGGATGGGGTAAAAATAAAAAAGGGACTCCGCTGAGTCCCAATCTTTGTTAACCTTAAATCTAATACCATGAAAAACACGATGCAAAGGTATAAGGTTTTTATCATATCTGCAAATAAATTACCTCTTTTTTTGCTAAAAACTATAATTATTGACTTAAATCAACACTACACCCTCCTGTTTCTTGCCATCCATAAGTATTTTGAGCGGTTTGTCAAATCTCACGTGCCTTACAAATTGAGTCTCTTCGACTGCGGGCATCGCATCGAGCACCTCCTTGCGGTAGATGCCATTGTCGGAGTTGGTGTCGATGGTGAAGTAGCCCACGCCAAAGCTGGTGAGGTTTTGGAAGAAGTGGGTGCCCTGGCTGGGGTCCACGCGGTAGTTCTTGAGTTCGACCTCGACGATGACCTGAGCGGCGCTGATGTGAGGCCACTTGACCGGCACGCCCAGCCAAGGGTCGCTCGAGCCCCACCGTCCGGGCCCTATGAGCACGTATCCACGGCCCTCGTCGAGGAAACGGCGGTTGATGCGTTCTATCTCGCAGGCTATGGCGGGGTTGTTGATGGCTGTAAACTGGTCGTCGGTCTTGACATAGACCACATCGGTCACCTCTTCGCTGGCACCGTGGCCCAGCGAGTTGTGGGAGCGCAGCAGGCAGCGGTCGTCGCTGATGGCGCAGATGTCTTCGTCGAGCATCTGCTTGCTGTCTACGATGGGCCTTATCTGCAGGAGGAAGAAGCTGCCTGTGCGGTCGGCGTTGAGGTTGCAGGCAAACTCCACCTCTATGGGGCGCCTCATCTCTGCCGCTCCGTAGCGCATGGTCATCTGCAGCAGTTGGGGCAGGGGGAACACATCTTGCTGCAGCACTCCAGCAAAGGAGATTATCTTGCGTCCGCCGTCGTAGAGTCCGTCGCGTATCACCTGGTCGTAAGGGTCGTAGGTCGATGCGATGAAGTTGAGTGCATGGTCGGCCTCAGCGTCCTTGACCCTGAGTTTGAGGATGTTGAACCCATCGTCGACCTTGAAGTCTTCGCCCACGTGCTGCATGTCGAGCGCATAGAACTGGGTCTGCGTCTCGCGCAGCGCAGTCTCCATCTCGCTCGTCTGCAATACCTGATGCGGATGATAGGGCGAAACGCGCAGCGTCTGTCCTCCATCTACGATATACTTACCCAGACCCAGCGCGAGCGAGGCGATACCCTCGTCGGCCTGTTCGTCGCCGATGGGGTAGTAGTTGATAGACCGCAGCACACCCGAGAAGTTGGGGTAGAAGCGGTTGCCATACTGGTGGCCCACCACCTCCTGCAGTATCACCGCCATCTTCTCCTGGTCTATCACGTTGCTCGTGGCGGTCATATATGCCTTGGAGTCGCGGTAGAATACCGAGGCATAGACGCCCTTGATGGCACACGCCAGCATCTGCAGCATGGCATACTTGTCGGCGAGATAGGGTATCATGTAGGTCGAGTAGATGCCGGCGAAGGGCTGATAGTGTGCGTCTTCGAGCAGCGATGATGAGCGTATGGCTATAGGGCTCTGTATGGCTTCGAAGAAAGCATAGAAGTCGGCGATGAACTCATCGGGCAGCTGCGCCTGGAGGAAGTGCTGGAGTATCTCTTCGTCAGAGGCGTCGCTGAGGGCTATCTGGTAGAGGTTGTTCTGCTCCATAAACCGGTCGAAGACATCGGTGCAGAGCACCACGGTCTTGGGTATCTGCACGCTGACGCCGGCAAACTGGTTGAAGTCGGGGTGGCGCTTGATGATGTTGTCCAGAAAAGCCAGACCACGGCCCTTGCCGCCGAGCGAGCCTTCGCCGATGCGTGCGAAGTGGCTGAAGCGGTCGAACTTCTTGCGGTCGAACACCGCCACCACGCCCTGGTTTTTCAGGTGTCGGTACTGGACGATGGCATCGTAGATAATCTGTCGGTGGGCATCGACATCCTGCAGCTTGTTCCATGTCACATCCTTGAGGAACGCCGACACGGGGAAGATGGCGCGCGCCGAGAGCCAGCGGCTCATGTGGTTGCGGCTGATGTGGTAGAGCATGGAGTCGTTGGGAATCTTGAAGATGTTGTCCTGAAGCTCCTTCAGACTGTGTATACGCAGTATCTCCTCGTGGCTGCGCGGGTCGCGGAAGACGAAATCGCCAAATCCCATGTGCTCTTCCATCAGCCGGCGCAGGTCGAGGCTCATCTTCTTGGAGTTCTTGTCGACAAATCTGAATCCCTCGGCTTCGGCCTTGGCGCGGTTGCTGCTCTCGGAGCTCTCCATGATGAGCGGCACATACTCGTTGCGGCTGCGTATCTCGCGGAAGAGCTTGATGCCGGCTTCGGGGTCCTTCTCGCCGTGGATGGGGAAGCGGGCGTCGCTGATGACGCCCAATACATTGTCGCTATAGCGTTCGTACATGGCCATCGCCTCTTCATAGGTGCGCGCGAGCACCACCTTGGGGCGTCCGCGCATACGCATGGTGGCGGCATGGCGGTTGAGCGCCTCGGTCGAGAAGCGCTGGCTCTGCAGCAGTATATAATTATAAAGGTTGGGGAGTATCGAACTGTAGAACCTTATGCTGTCTTCGACCACCAGGATCATCTGCACGCCCGCCTCGTGGATGTCGTGGTCCAGATTCATCTTGTCCTCTATCAGTTTGATGATCGAGAGTATGAGGTTGGTATTGCCCAGCCAGCAGAATACGTAGTCGAAGATAGACAGGTCTTCGTGCTGCATGCGCTTGGTGATGCCATGCGAGAACGGAGTGAGCACTATGCAGTGCATGTGGGGAAACTTGTGCTTGATGGCGCGGGCCACGGCGAAGGCGTCGTTGTCGGCGTTGCCGGGCATACATATCACCAGGTCTATGTTGGTGGTGTGCAGCATCTTCTCGGCCTCCTCGGTGGTGCTCACCTGAGTGAAGGTGGGCGGATAGCGTAGTCCCAGCAGCATATACTCATTGTATATCTTCTCCTCGATGCGTCCGTCGTCTTCGAGCATGAAGGCGTCGTAGGGGTTGGCGACGATGAGCACATTGTAGATGCGTCGCATCATCAGATTGACAAAGCTCACGTCTTTGAGATAGAACTTCTCCCATTGGGCTGGTATCTTCGATTCCATAATACACATATTTATATTATGCAAAGGTATATCAAAAAACTTTTTTAGTATGCTTTGCGTCAAGATAATTTTGCTTTTTGTGGCATTATTCATGCTTTTTGTTTTAATTTGCATCATGGCGGTCGTCGCGGCCAGCCGTCCCGCCGGCCTGGCGTATGTCGAAAAGTAAATGGGGAGAGTAAAATAAATGCGTTTTTTCTTGTTTGTTTGCTTCAAATACACTACTTTTGCCATAGTAATAAACAATCTGTAAATCTCAATTACTTAAAGAAATACCACTATGGAAGTACAGAAAATCATGCAAGACCTGGAGCGCAAGCATCCTGGTGAGTCAGAGTTCCTTCAGGCAGTGAGCGAAGTGTTGGAGTCTATTAAGGACGTCTACAACCAGCATCCTGAGTTTGAAAAGGCCAAAATCGTCGAGCGCATCGTAGAGCCCGAGCGTGTACACATGTTCCGTGTGCCATGGGTAGATGACAATGGCGAGGTGCATGTCAATATAGGTTATCGCGTACAGTTCAACGGTGCCATCGGCCCGTACAAGGGCGGTCTGCGATTCCATCCCTCTGTCAACCTTTCTATTATGAAGTTCCTGGGCTTCGAGCAGACATTCAAGAACGCGCTCACCACGCTGCCTATGGGTGGCGCCAAGGGTGGTTCTGACTTCTCTCCCCGCGGTCGCAGTGATGCCGAAATCATGCGTTTCTGCCAGGCGTTCATGGACGAGCTCTATCGCTATATCGGTCCTGATGAGGACGTTCCCGCAGGCGACATCGGCGTAGGCGGTCGTGAGATTGGCTATCTCTTTGGCCAGTACAAGAAGCTCACTCATCGCTACGAAGGTGTGCTTACCGGTAAAGGCATAGAGTGGGGCGGTTCTATCCTCCGTCCCGAGGCTACCGGTTTCGGCGCGCTCTATTTCGTCAACCACATGATGAAGGACAAGGGCCTCGACATCGCCGGCAAGACAGTGGCTATCTCTGGTTTCGGCAACGTGGCTTGGGGTGCTGCCAAGAAGGCTACCCAGCTCGGTGCCAAGGTGATTACCATCAGTGGACCTGACGGTTACATCCACGACCCAGAAGGCGTCAGCGGCGACAAGATAGAATATATGCTTGAGCTCCGCTCCAGCGGCAACGACATCTGCCAGCCCTACGCTGAGGTTTATCCCGAGGCTACATTCGTGGCAGGCAAGAAGCCATGGGAGGTAAAGGCCGACATCTATCTGACCTGTGCTACCCAGAACGAGCTCAATGGCGACGACGCCGACATGATTCTCGCCAACCACCCATTGTGTGTGGCTGAGGTGAGCAACATGGGTTGTACGGCTGAGGCTGTCGAGAAGTTTGTGGCTGCCAAGCAGCTCTTCGCTCCCGGCAAGGCTGTCAACGCTGGTGGCGTGGCAACATCGGGTCTGGAGATGACTCAGAACTCTATACGCCTGCACTGGAGCAAGGACGAGGTCGACGAGAAGCTCCACTACATCATGAGTTCCATCCACGACCAGTGTGCCAAGTATGGCACTGAGCCCGATGGCTACATCAACTATGTCAAGGGTGCCAATATCGCCGGCTTCATGAAGGTAGCCAAGGCTATGCTGGCCCAGGGCGTAGTGTAAGCGACAATGCACAGACCGCGGTTGTCGGCAACGAAGCCGGCAACACGCGGTTGCTACAAAACTTATGAAACAAATACGAAGAGTAATTATTGCAATCTTGTCACTCTTGAGCTTTACCCCTATGCTGGCACAGACGCAGAGGGGTAAGGCTACTTTTTATTCCAAACGCGCCACCGGTGCGCGTACCGCCAGCGGCGACAGACTGCATCACGACAGTCTCACCTGCGCCCATCGCACCTATCCCTTCGGCACCCTGCTCAAGGTAACCAATCTCTCTAACAACAAGTCGGTAGTGGTCAAGGTCACCGACCGTGGCCCCTTTGCCCGTGGGCGTATCATCGACCTGTCGTGGCGTGCTGCCAAGGAGCTCGACATCCTTGCCAAGGGCGTATGCACCGTGAGGGTGGAGCGTTACAACGGCAGCGAGATTCCCTATCGTCCTGCCGAGGGTATCAATCTGCCAGAGATAGACTTCGAGATAACCGAGGCGGGCTACAGTTTTACCGGCGAGTGGGCCGAGCGCATGAAGCAGAGCGATATGCCCACAACGAAGACCAAGAGAAAACACGCCGCCAAGCCCCACGCTACCAAGAAGCACGCTTCCCACAAGTCGAACAACTCGCAGCAGAAAGACCGCAACGCCGAGGACAAGAAGGAAGAGGGCAACGCGTGGTCCAATATCTTCAAGACCATCAAGAAGAAGAGCGAAGAGATGTTCTGACCCGTTTCCACCGGTCAGAGTCGCCGCCGAGGCCATTGTTCTGGCTCCGGAGGTTGTGTCCGTCGTCCCAAAGATAGCCCTCTTGCCCCTGATTTGCGACAAGAATACCGCGTTGTTGCCCATGATTTGCAACAAAAGTAAAGGCCTGTTGCCCATGATTTGCGACAAAAACAGCAGTTTGTTGCCCATGATTTGTAACAAATTAGTCTGAAAGTTTCTGGAACTCAAGAAAATTCCATATCTTTGCACCAAGTCAAGATAATTCATTATGTTTGAACGGCAGATATTGGCTAAGCTGGAGCAGTGGAAAACCTCAAGCCGGCGCAAGCCATTAATATTAAGAGGTGCAAGGCAAGTGGGCAAGACAACGGTTGTCAACCAATTTGGCAAGCAGTTTGACAACTATCTCTATTTCAACATGGAGATGGCCGAGAATGTCAGGATGTTTGAGATGGCAATTCCCCTTGACGATTTGGTCGACATGCTCTTTGCCAGTCAGGGTAAGGCGAGAACCCCTGGCAATACCCTCATATTCATCGATGAAATCCAGAATTCGCCTAAGACCATCGGACTGCTCAGATATTTCTACGAGCGGCGCCCCGACCTCCATGTCATAGCCGCTGGCAGTCTGCTCGAAAATCTCATTGATGTAAAGGTGAGTTTTCCGGTAGGGCGGGTGCAGTATCTTGCCTTGCGGCCCTGCTCGTTCTACGAGTTTCTGGGTGCAACGGGCAAGCACAATCTGCTGGCCTTATTGAGAGAAAAGCCAGAGATGACCGTGGCGTTTCATGAGCAGATGATGCATTGGTTCAACCTTTTCGCCATCGTTGGTGGAATGCCCGAGGCAGTGAAGCAATATGCCGAAACACGTGATATTGTTGCCCTTGAAGATGTCTATGAGACACTGGTGCAAGCCTACAAGGATGATGCAGAGAAATATGTGGCAGGTAACAAGCTGACAGACACCGTGAGGTTTATCCTCTCGTATGGTTGGGCGTCGGCCGGCGAGACCATTACGCTCGGCAACTTTGCCAACTCGGGGTATAAATCGCGTGAGGTGGGCGAAGCCTTCCGTCTCCTTGAGAAGGCCATGCTCCTTGAGTTGGTCTATCCGGTGTCTTCGACCCGGCTGCCTTTGGTTCCAGAGACGCGGAGGATGCCCAAACTGATATGGTTTGATACCGGGCTGGTCAATTATCAAGCCGGTATACGCCGTGAGATTATCGGTTCGACAGATATGGTAGACTCCTGGCGCGGACACATAGCCGAGCAGGTGACGGCACAGGAACTGCTGTCGCTCGACGACCGTGTGGGGCAGCGCAGAGCCTTCTGGGCCAAGGCCAACAATGGTGCCGAGGTCGACTTTGTCATCAACCACGAGTCGCGGCTTTATCCCATAGAGGTCAAGAGCGGTTCCAACTCGCATCTGCGTTCGCTCCAGGTGTTTATGGACAGTTGCGACCACGATGTGGCTGTAAGGATATGGTCTAAACCTTATTCCGTAGACAGGGTCAATACGCCCAAAGGCAAGACATTCAGACTCGTCAATCTGCCATTCTATCTCATCGGGCGTATCCATGACATCCTGGAAGAGGTGTCCAATCGCTGAAAAAACAGCATTACATTCAGCCTTTTTGTGTCGTGTGGTTACATCTTTTTTTGTAACTTTGCAACAGATTGGCACTGAACTTTATCGGTAGAAACATTAAGAAAACGACAATGAAGATATTTGGTATCGGAATGAACTACATCCAACACAATAAAGAGTTGGATGGCGCGTTATATAAGACAGAGACCCCAGTGTTGTTCACCAAGGCCGACTCGTCACTGCTCAAGTCGGGCAAACCCTTCTTCGTTCCCGACTTCATGGGACGCATAGACTACGAGGCCGAGTTGGTGATACGCATCTGCAGGCTGGGCAAGAACATTCCCCAGCGTTTCGCCCATCGCTACTATGATGCCGTGACGGTGGGTATCGACTTCACCGCCCGCGATGTGCAGCAGCAGCTGCGCGAGAAGGGTCTGCCCTGGGACCTCAGCAAGAGCTTCGACGGCGCAGCAGCCATCGGCGAGTGGGTCGGCAAGGACAAGTTTCTCGATGTGCAGGCCCTGCGGTTCCACCTCGATATCAATGGACAGACCGTGCAGGAAGGCTGCACCGCCGACATGGTCTTCGGCATCGACGAGATAGTGGCCTACATCAGCCAGTATTTCACCCTGAAGACAGGCGACGTAATCTTCACCGGTACTCCTGCCGGCGTGGGTCCCGTGCATATCGATGACCATCTGGAAGGTTATGTCGAAGAGCGCAAGGTGCTCGAGTTTAACTGTAAGTGAGACGATATTGAAACCTAAAACCATCAGCCATCTGAAATCAGTCAGATACATATTAGTCATGATACTTCTTGCGTCGGCTATGACAACCCGGGCGCAGAAGTTTTATAATTTGACCGCCCAACAGGTCAAGATAGACAGCGTGGCCCCCACCTTTGCCTGCGCCATACCCCTCTCGGGCGATTATGCCGACAGTGTCTATACCGTCAGCATAGCCTATCCAGAATATATCGACATGACGGCTGCCGACGTAGCCCGCTACCGGCTTGCCACCCATGATGTCCGGCCCGGCGCAAGCCCCCTTATCACCCAGCACATCGTCACCTCGCGCCGCCAGGCCAGCCTGGAGGTCGCTTTCTGCCCCGTGGTCTTCCGCGGAGGCCGTCACCAGCTGCTTGTCAGTTTCATGCTCGATGTGCAGTCGCGCCCCCTCAGTCGTGCCGCCCGTCGCCGCCAGCGTGCGGCAGTAGTCCCTGTGGGCGAGCGCTATGCCGCCAACTCCGTGCTGGCCCAAGGACGATGGGCGAAGATACGCGTGAGCGAGAGCGGAGTCTACCAGATTACCGAGTCGCTCATCCGCAGCGCCGGATTTACCGACCTCTCGCGTGTGCATGTCTATGGCATGGGCGGCGCCCTCATCGACGAGAAGCTGACGGGTGCCAGTCTGCAAGCCCATGATGATTTGCGCGAGGTGCCCATCTGCCAGGTCGGCGGCAAGCGCCTCTTCTACGCCCAAGGCCCCGTGAGCTGGAGTGCCAACGATGCTACCGTGCGCACCCGCAATCCCTATTCGCAGTATGGCTACTACTTCATCACCCAGACCGATGAGGCTGTGACGCCCATCGATTCCGCCCAGTTTGTAAGCAGCATCTATCCCTCGCCCCACGATTACCACTGGCTCCACGAGACCGACAACTACGCCTGGTATCATGGCGGCCGCAACCTCTATGAGAATACCCCCATCGCCTTCAACTCTTCCTACGCCTACAATCTGCCTGCCTTCAGCGGTTCGCAGCAGACAGCCCGTATAACCGTAGCCGTGTCGGCTGGTGGGGAAAGCCGTGTGGATGTGTCCCTGGCCGACTCGCTGCTGGGCACCATCAGCATCATGCCCCAGAGCTATGACAAGGGAGCGTCGGCAACAGCCACCTACCGCATAGGCCGTTATGCCTCCGACGCCAAACTCGTCATCAAGACCATCGGCAGTTCGACGGTGCGTCCCGACTATATCTCGATGGCTTTCGACTCACCGCGTCCGGCTCCCAGTCTGACGGGCAATATCCCCGTCCCCGATTACGTCTACAACATTACCAACCAGAACCACCATGCCGACGGTCCTGCCGACATGGTCATCATTATCCCCACCAGTCAGAAGCTGCTTGCCCAGGCCGAGCGCATCAAGCGCCTCCATGAGCAGCGCGACGGCATGCGCGTGACCATCGTTCCTGCCGACGAGCTCTACAACGAGTTCTCCAGCGGAACGCCCGATGCCAGCGCCTACCGCCATTACCTCAAGATGCTCTACGACCGCGCCGAGACCGAAAGCGACATGCCGCGCTATCTGCTGCTCTTCGGCGACGCCGTGTGGGACAACCGCATGCTCATCAGCGACACCCGCCGTCTCAGTGCCGACGACTATCTGCTGTGTTACGAGAGTGAGAACTCTTTCAGCGAGCTCTATTGCTACGTGAACGACGGCTTCTTCACGCTGATGGACGATGGCGAAGGCACCGATATCGCCCGCGACAAGGAGGATATCGCCGTGGGACGCATACCCGTGACCACAGCCGAGGCAGCCAAGGGTGTGGTAGACAAGATAGAGGCCTACATGACCAACAGCAATGCCGGCGCATGGCAGAACGTGCTTATGTTTATGGGAGACGACGGCAACCAGAATATCCACATGAAGGATGTCGACATGGCTGCCGAGCAGGTGGCTGCGCTCCATCCCGGCTATCATATCAAGAAGGTGATGTGGGACGCATACCAGCGCGAGTCGTCGGCCACCGGCCACGCCTATCCCGGCGCTTCGCAGGATGTGAAGCAGCAGATGGCTGCCGGTGCGCTCATCATGGACTACAGCGGCCACGGCCGCGCCGAGCAGTTGTCGCATGAGCGGGTGGTGACCATCAACGACTTTGAACAGGCGCGCAATGCCAATCTGCCCCTGTGGATTACGGCATCGTGCGACATCATGGCTTTCGACGGTGTCGAGCCCACGATAGGCGAGACCGCCGTATGCAATGCCAAGGGCGGAGCCGTAGCCTTCTGGGGAACCACGCGCACCGTGCAGACCCTCTACAACCGTCCGCTCAATATGGCTTACCTGCGCCACGTGCTCACCGTGACCGACGGACGCCCCACCACCCTCGGCGAGGCGCAGCGTCTGGCCAAGAACGAGATGGTGACCACCGGACAGGATGTCACCGTCAACAAGTTGCAGTTTACCCTCCTCGGCGACCCCGCCATGACGCTCAATCTGCCCACCATGACCGCCGTCATCGACAGCATCAACGGTGTGCCCGTGACCGCCGACGCCCGTCTGCAGGTGGGTAAGGTGGCGCGCATATCCGGCCACATCGAGCAGGCACAAGACTTCGACGGAGTGGTGACAGCCACTGTGCGCGATGTGCGCGAACTGGTGACCTGCAAGCAGAACAATCAGGCTGAGGCCGAGGAAGCCTTCACCTACTACGACCGCAAGCGCGTCATCTACCATGGTTCCGACAGCGTCAGGGCCGGCCGCTTCGCCCTCACCTTTGCCGTGCCCAAAGACATCTCCTACTCTGATGGCACCGGACTCATCAACCTCTACGCCGTAGACAATGCCCGCCAGCGCGAGGCCCACGGCGCCTTCGACCGCTTCACCGTAGCCGGAGGCGAGGTGACCACCGACTCCATAGGCCCATCCATCTACTGCTACCTCAACTCGCCCCAGTTTGTCAACGGAGGCAAGGTCAACACCACGCCCTACTTCGTGGCAGAGATCACAGATGAAGACGGCATCAACGCCACCGGCAGCGGTATCGGCCACGACCTACAGCTCGTCATCGACGGCGACATGGCAAAGACCTACACCCTCAACGACAACTTCGCCTTTGACTTCGGTACCTATACCCGTGGCACCACCTATTATAATATACCCGAACTCACCGAGGGCAAGCACACCCTCGTCTTCCGGGCTTGGGATGTGCTCAACAATGCTTCTACCGCCCGTCTCGATTTCACCGTGGTGCGCGGACTCGAGCCCAATATCTTCAGCGTGGGTCTGAGCAAGAACCCTGCCACCACCTACACCACCTTTATCATCAACCACGACCGCACGGGCAGTCCCATGGACATCGACATCGAGGTCTTCGACATGAGCGGGCGCCTCCTCTGGACCCACTCCGAGAACGGTGTGCCCGCCACGGGAGCCTATACCGTAGACTGGGACCTGACGCTCGACACCGGCGGACGCCTCCAGACGGGAGTCTATCTCTACCGCGTGCGTGCAGGCTCTGATGGCAGCAAGAAAACATCCAAAGCAAAGAAACTTATCGTCTTGGGCAATAATTAGGCGGTAGTCTCCGTTATCCTATAGCATAACAATAGTAGAAGTATAATGAACAAGCTCACATCTATCATTTTCGCCATACTCCTTGTCACGGTTGCTGCCACGGTGCAGGCCCAGGACAAGAAAGATATGTTCAATCCCGTCAACACTTCGGTGACCTCGCAGACGATAGCCCCCGACGCACGTGCAGCCGGTATGGGCGATGTGGGTGTGGCTACCGATGCCGATGTCAACTCCCAATACTGGAACCCCGCCAAGTACCCCTTTGCCATATCGCGTGCCGGAGTGGCGCTCAACTATACCCCCTGGCTGCGACAGCTGGTCAACGATATGGATGTGGCCTATCTCGCCGGCTACTACCGCATAGGCGACTACAGTGCCGTGTCGGCCTCTATGCGCTACTTCTCCATGGGCGAGGTCTTCATGGACGGTCACACCGATGACAATGCCATGACCATCAACCCCTATGAGATGTCGCTCGATGTGGCCTATTCGCTCATGCTCAGCGAGACCTTCTCTATCGCCGCCGGCGTAAGATGGATTTACTCCGACCTTACCTTTGACTTCAATGAAGATACCCAGCCCGGTTCAGCCTTTGCCGCCGATATCGCCGCATACTACCAGAACTACATCAATCTGGGCCAGCGCGAGTGCCAGTTGGGCTTGGGACTGAATATCTCCAACATCGGTAGTAAAATCAATTTCGGTGGCGACAACCACAGCTTCTTCATCCCTACCAACCTGCGCCTCGGAGCCTCGCTCAAGGTGCCCATCGACGAGTACAATCGCATCACCTTCGCCGCCGATGCCAACAAGCTGCTCGTGCCTACCTACCCCAAGCAGCGGGAGGGCGAGGACGAAGAGCAGTACAAGCAGCGCATGGAGGACGAATACTGGAACGTGTCGTCCATCAGCGGTATCTTCAAGAGCTTTACCGATGCCCCCAACGGATTTAAGGAAGAGTTGGAGGAAATCAACTGGAGCGTGGGCGCAGAGTACGAGTACAATGACAAGTTCTTCCTCCGCGCCGGTTATCACCACGAGAGCGAGAACAAGGGTAACCGCAAGTACTTCACCGTGGGCGCCGGCTTCCGTATGAAGGTCTTCTCGCTCGACGCCGGTTATGTCATCGCCACCGCCAAGACCAACCCGCTTGACCAGACGATGCGCTTCACCCTGAGTTTTGATATGGACGGCATCAAGGACATCTTCCGCCGTCGCTAATTCCACCTTATTATATATTATGACAAAGATTAGAGTAGGCATGGGCTTCGACGTCCACCGGCTGGTGCCCGATCGCGAACTGTGGCTCGGTGGCATCCGCATCCCCCACACCATGGGATTGCTGGGCCATAGCGATGCCGACGTGCTCATCCATGCCATCTGCGACGCCCTGCTGGGTGCAGCCAATATGCGCGACATAGGCTATCATTTCCCTGACACCTCGGCAGAGACACTCAACGTAGACAGCAAGATACTGCTTGCCAAGACCATCGACCTTATCGCCAGCCGCGGCTACCGTGTGGGCAATGTCGACGCCACCGTCTGCGCCGAGCGGCCCAAAATCAATCCGCATGTGCCCGCGATGAAGGCATGTCTCGCCCATGTCATGGGCATCGACGAGGACGATGTCTCCATCAAGGCCACCACCACCGAGCGACTGGGTTTCACCGGCCGAGAAGAGGGCATCAGCGCCTACGCTGTGGTGCTCATCGAGAAGGCATAACTCGCTTTCTCCATCCATTTTACCATCCATAACCGTCAAGAGGGATGCCTCCCGCGGCCCATCATGAAGCGTAGGCATCCCCATACTATTAACCAGCTTTCACGACATGATGCACGACAGAAATTACCAAGAGATTATAGAGAATATTTGCCGCGAGATACAGCCTTATGCCCAACTGGGACGACAGGCCGATTACATCCCCGCGCTCGCCAGTGTAGACCCTGACAAGTTTGGCATCTATCTGAGCGTCCTCGGCGGCGACGATTGCATGTATGGCGACTACGACACCTGTTTTTCCATTCAGAGTATAGCCAAGGTTTTCTCACTTGCCATAGCGCTGAGCCTTGAGGGAGAGAACCTGTGGATGCGTATAGGAAAAGAGCCGTCGGGCACGCCCTTCAACTCATTGGTGCAGCTCGAGTACGAGCATGGCCGCCCACGCAATCCCTTTATCAATGCCGGCGCCCTGGTGGTGGCCGACGTGCTGCTGTCTCATCTCGACGATGCCCAGGAGTTCTTCATCCAGTTTGTGCGCCAGCTTAGTGGCAATGCCACGGTCGACTATTCGATGGAGGTAGCAGAGTCGGAGTACGAGACCGCCTATCTCAACGCTTCCATCGCCTATCTGCTCAAGCATTATGTCAACCTGCACAACCCCGTCGATGAGGTGCTGCGGTTCTATAGCATGATATGTTCTGTGGAGATGAATTGCCGCGACCTGGCTCGGGCCTTTGTCGCCTTTGCCAAGAGCGATGAGCCCTTCGACCACGCCGGCGTGAAGTTGAGTGCGTCGGGCGTGAAGCGCATCAACGCCATCATGCAGACTTGTGGCTTCTACGATGAGGCGGGCGAGTTTTCCTTCCTCGTGGGACTGCCTGGCAAGAGCGGTGTAGGTGGCGGCATCGTGGCAGTCTATCCCTCGCGCTATTCCATCGCCGTTTGGAGTCCGCGACTCAACAAGCACGGCAATTCCATCATGGGCATCAAAGCGCTCGAGCGGTTTACCACCGTGACCAGCGAGTCTATATTCTGATAATATCCACTTACCCATTTCATTCCATTGTCCTGTTGCTTGGGTGGGCTCTATTGCACGTTTTATCCACCATTTATTGCGTCTATAAGGGGATGACATAAATACAAAAAGCCGTGGCGGTGGCTGTCGGCTTCGCCTTGGCGTGGATGGTGGTGCCGACTGTCGGAAAACGAGTTTTCCTCCGTATCGTCTCCACCATCCCCACCGTCATGCGCGGCATGACGCCATCCTCCGCGACGGTAAAAAAAGCGGCCTTCGGCCTATCAAAAAGTCCGGCTTTCGCCGGTAGAAAAACAGCTGCGGATAGAAGCCCCTCCCCAAACCCTCCTCAAGGTGCGGGAGCTCATTCCTACTGTGTTTTAGGTAGTTATTCATTCGTTTCTTCCCTGTAGCAACAGCCATTTCCACACAGGGAGTACCTCAATGGTGCCATATTGGTCCTCAATGCTGCCGGACTCGTCATTTGTCAATATCAATCGACGCTTGCAAGACAATGCGCCAAGGATCTTTTTCAAGGCATTGACCTCGCGCTCATAGGTAGAGGTAGACTGGGTGAGGCTATACGAAACTTGGATGGCAGTGGCTTCTTCGGGGATGTAGAAGTCGACCTCCACCTTGTCATTATAGAAGAACACTCGCTCGTTGTCGGCATCATGTCCGTACTTATGGAAAAGCGCCAAGGCAACGATGTTTTCAAGCAGCATGGTCTCTCCATCGAGCAAAAAGAGGTCAAGCACTCCGTTGTCGATGAAGTAGTACTTGCAGGACGTTTCTTTTTCTGTGAATGGTGCTGAAACATTTCGTAGGCGCAACAAGAGCCATGCGGCCTCGCTGTATTCGATATACTTACTGACCGTAGGCATTGATATTCTTCCGCTTATGGTGGAAAGAACATTGGCCAGGCGATTGTATGACACGGGTTGGCCAACATTCTCAGCCAGTTTCTTGACCATGAGGCGCAAAAGGTTGGGGTTGGCTATCTTGTTACGGCTTGCAATATCACCGAGATATATTTTCTGGAACGTGCTGCTAAGATAATTACGTTTCACGGTAAGTCCGACAGATTCGGGAAGTCCTCCCCATAAGAGATATTCATTCCACGCCCGAAGTATCTTTGCCCGCGACTCTGTAGCCATTTGTGATATCTTATCGTAAGGGATATCCTGTATTTTCAGAAGCTCCTGAAAGCTGTATGGATATACTTCCGTTGCCAAGTATCGGCCTCCCAAGGTGGTCATAACCTCTGAAGATAACATCTTGGCATTGCTGCCAGTCAGCCATACGACATACTTGGCATCTGCCAAACGGCGGGCAAACTTTTCCCAGCCTTCTATATTCTGGATTTCATCCAAGAAAAGCATTGGGCGTTGCCCATACATTTCCGCGTGTGCCTCCAATATCAGCTCGAAGTCGCTTCTGTCGAACTGCGCAAGGCGGTCGTCTTCAAAGTTCAGGTAAAGCATTGTTGCCCAACTTTGTCCCGATGCCAGCATCTGTTGCATCTTCTGGTACAGCATAAACGATTTTCCGGCACGGCGTACACCGACAAACACGCGACATGGGAAATCGTCGCCTGGCAATGTACGCGGAACTATCTTGTAGTTCTCAATGTCTTTTTGGTTGGATGCCAAAACCTGCTTAAGTATATCCTTATTTATCATAACGCCACTTTTTCAAATTGTCACTTTGAACTTTTGTGGCAAAGTTATAAATTATATTTTGAATTTTGCTCATTTCCTCCCGAAAAAGTGGAAGTTTGGGCTGATTATTGTACTCTTTGGCTGGGCCAGAGAGCCTCGCCAGCCGTTTTTGGCGTATTGTTGTAATACTGGGTGTAGTAGGCGGAAGGGTATGGGCCTCGGGCAATGAGGGGAAGATGTGCTTGGAGGGTGTGCTTTGGGCAAACACTATAGCGGAGTTGACAAACAATGATTATCGGTCAAGCTGCGGGGCATCAAGAAACGGTTGGTGAGGCGCTCTTTACACTTTTCGACACATGAAATGGTCAGATGTTTACACTTTTCGACACATGTTTTGGGCGAAAACCAACACTTTCTGACACATAATGCCATCGCAAAGCTACACTTTTCGACACATACTGCCAAATAAATGATGAAAAACACGCTGGTAATTAAGATATTTTAAGTCAAGCAAGCCATTGTCAGCAGCAGATGGGTTGTCTTCTTGCTCATGGCCCCTGCCGATGGCCTCACAATAACCCTCCTCGGGTTTGCCCTTTCGGTTTGTCTCGTCGCTATATATATAATAAGGTATAGGATGTCGCCCCGAAGGTCACCGGCGCGGCGCTTTGCGGTGCGGGAAGGTAAGGTGTTGCGCGTAGCCGTAGGCGTAATGCTCAATCTGATAATATCCACCTACGCATTTCATTCCATTGTCCTGCTGCGGGTAACGCCTACGGCTAATCGCAACTCCTACAGAGTTGCCAGGTTAGTGGGGGATGCTTACCCAGGGTAGCGTGCTTCGCCCGCAACCCTGGGCTGGGGAAACGCAACTCCTACAGAGTTGCTGCTGCTTATTGGAGGCCCCTCCCCATGCCCTCCCCAAGGGGCGGGAGCTCCTTCTTGCTGAGTTTAAGGAGGTTATGTGGTTCGCCTTCCAATTGGGGAAGGCTGGGGTGGGGTCTGCTGGTGGGGTGGGGCTTCTCTTTGGCTTTTTCCCTATTGTTTATTGCGTCGGTGAGGGTGATGAAATAAATACAAAATGCCGTGGTGGCGGATGGCGGCTTCGCCTTGGTGGTGATGTCGGTGCCGACTGTCGGAAAACGGGTTTTCCTGCGTGTCGTCTCCACCATCCCCACCGTCATGCACGGCATGACGCCATCCTCCGCGACGGTAAAAAAAGCGGCCTTTGGCCGTTCAAAAAGTCCGGCTTTCGCCGGTATAAAAAACAGCTGCTTATTGGACGCCTCTCTCCGGCTCTCCCCTGGGGACTTCTGTTTTCCTCTGTTCATGCGCATCGGCCGGTGTGGATGTCGCTGTCGGCCGGTGTGGATGTCGTTGTCGGCCGGCGGGCATCGCTTTGGGGCATTACTGCGCTTCTCACTGACTGGGTTACGGACATGACGCATGTCATGCTGTTCTCGGCGATTTCGTGCTGGGTTGTGGGTGTCGCTGCGCGTCTGCCGACTGTCATCCCGACACTCGCAATCATTATTGCTGGCTCGTATCATTTGATACGTGGGCTCGTGCCTATTGTCACGTGGGCTCGTGCCTTATGATACGTGGGCACGTTTCAAATGATACGAGGTGGCGATGTGGGTTCGGGCGGGCGTGGGTGTGATGGTGACGATGCGTGAATGTGGCTTGGGAGCGGCTGCAACAGCAAGGGCAGGGTGGCGAGGGGGATAAAAAGAAATGTCCATCCAATCGGCTGTCGCTTCTCGGATGGACATTGTCTGTCAAACTGTTTCCTATAAAAGTATTATGTATATCTTAGCATCTGTCCTGGGCGCAGACGAGTGTTCTTGCGCAGATGATTGAGCTTGCAGAGCTTGTTGATGGTGGTGCCACGCTTGTTGGCGATTGACGAGAGGGTCTCTCCCTTTGCCACCTTGTGATACTGCTTCTCGCTGCGGGCAGCTGCGGGCTCTTGCTCTTCGTCGCTGCCAGTCACCTCGGCACGTGTATAAGTATCCTTGTACTTTCCGCGCAGGCGTGTGGCCTCTTCGCCGTCAGTACGGTAGGTGTCGCGACGGAACATGTAGGTGTCGCAGGTGATATCCTGCTCTCTGAAGTTGAAGAAGATGGCGGGGTTGAGCGCAACGCCACACAGACGGGTCTCGAAGTGGAGATGCGAACCCGAGCTGCGGCCTGTGCTTCCTCCCAGACCTATCACCTGGCCAGCCTTTACCGTCTGGTTCTCGGTCACGAGCTGCTTTGAGAGGTGCCCATAGATAGTTTCCAGTCCGTTGGGGTGACGAATAACGATGTATTTGCCATATCCTGCGCGCTCATATTTGACGATGCGCACCTTGCCGGCGAATGCGGCGCGGATGGTGTCACCGATATACACCTTGATGTCCAGTCCCTTGTGCTGGCGGCCCCATCGGGGACCGAAGTTGGAGGTGATGATGCGGCTGGGGGTAGGCATAGCAAAGTGGCGGAGGTCTATGCGGAACGAGTCGGGCAATTCGGTTGCCTTGTGGGCATAAGTATTGTTCCACTCGTCATAGAGTTCTGCCGAGGGTGAAATCTCATTTTCTCTGTTGATAAGGCTCTGAAGCGCCAGAGTGTCTACGCGCTTCATGCGGCGGTCAATGGGGGCCTGGCGGGCAATAAGGTCTTGCGCCACAGCCGGTACGGCTGCAAGCACCATAAGTCCCATTACGATTGTTCTTAATATTTTCTCCACTATTAATACTTTTTTTAGGTCAGGGCTGGCTAAAAAGGGGCGTGGTCGCCAGCAGGTAATACGTAGAAAACGCTCCGAAAAGAGTGTTTTGCAACTCAGACTTTACAAAGTTAGTGAAAAAATATGGGAAAGTGGTGATATTTAACAGAATTTATGCCATAATTAACACAAATACCGTAAAAATCGGCTTGAGGTATATCAATTTTGGACCCAAAAAGGACAAAACCGCGTCAACTGATAGCCGACCAGTTGACGTTGCTCTTCCGGAGTTCCTTGAGTCGGTCCCAGAGCATCTTGTACTCGTTGCTGCTGCACTCGGGGTCGCGGTCGATGATGGCCTGTGCCTGTTCGCGGGCGAGCTGCACAATCTGTCCATCGCGGGCTATGTCGGCTATCTTCAGGTCGAAGGCTATGCCGCTCTGCTGGGTACCCTCGAGGTCGCCGGGGCCTCGCAGTTTGAGGTCGGCTTCGGCTATGCGGAACCCGTCGTTGGTCTCGCACATGATGTCGATGCGCTTGCGCGTCTCTTCGCTCAGTTTGAATGTGGTCACCAGTATGCAGTAGCTCTGCTCGGCGCCACGGCCCACGCGCCCGCGCAGCTGGTGGAGCTGCGAGAGTCCGAACCGCTGTGCGTCGAGGATGACCATTACCGACGCGTTGGGCACGTTGACGCCCACCTCTATCACCGTGGTGGCTACCAGTATCTGGGTTTCGCCGCTGGCAAAGCGCTGCATCTCGGCATCCTTGTCCTTGGGCTTCATGCGTCCGTGTACCTTGCTCAGGCGGTATTGTGGGAATATCTCGCGCATGGCCTCAAATCCGTCTTCGAGGTTCTTGAGGTCGCTCTTCTCGCTCTCTTCGATGAGCGGATATACGATGTAGACCTGTCGGCCGCTGTCTATCTGCTGCCGTATGCCCTGGTAGAGGCTTGTGGTCTGTGTATCATACTTATGGAGGGTCTGGATAGGCTTGCGGCCGGGCGGAAGTTCGTCGATAACGCTCACGTCGAGGTCGCCGTAGAGGGTCATGGCGAGCGTGCGGGGTATGGGAGTGGCTGTCATCACCAGGATGTGGGGCGGCATCTCGCTCTTGGCCCAGAGTCGGGCGCGCTGTGCCACTCCAAAGCGGTGCTGCTCGTCGACCACAGCCAGTCCCAGACGGGCAAAGACCACCGCGTCTTCGATGACGGCGTGGGTTCCCACGAGTATGTCTATCTCGCCCTTGGACAGACGGTCGAGTATGTCGGCGCGTCGTCGTCCTTTGACCACTCCGGTGAGCAGTTCTACGTGTATATCCATATCTCCCAGCATCTGGCGGATGGTGGCCAGGTGCTGCTCTGCCAATATCTCTGTGGGTGCCATGATGCACGCCTGGTAGCCGTTGCCTATGGCTATGAGCATGGCCATGAGCGCCACTAGCGTCTTGCCCGAGCCCACGTCTCCCTGCAGCAGCCGGTTCATCTGTCGGCCACTCGCCATGTCGTCTCTTATCTCCCGCACCACGCGTTTCTGCGCATTGGTGAGGTCGAAGGGCAGGTGGTTGCGGTAGAAGTCGTTGAGCTGGGCGCCGGCGCGACTGAAGATGTAGCCGCGATACTTGCGGCGGTGGTCGCTGGCGTAGCGCAGTATGTTGAGCTGCACATAAAACAGCTCTTCAAACTTGAGGCGGTAGCGGGCCTGCTGCATTTCGCGGGCGTTGTGCGGGTAATGGATTTGGCGTAGTGCTTCGAGGCGCGAGATGAGGTGCAGAGGCCCCGTGATGTAGGGCGGCAGCGTCTCGGGCAGCGTCTCGGGCAGTTTGGTCACCAGCGTCTTGGTCATCTTCTCCATCGCCCTCGAGTTTATCCCCGCCTTCTTCATGCGCTCGGTGGTCATGTAGTAGGGCTGCATGCCCATGTCGGAGAACTGCAGTTGGGAAGCGTCGTCGATATCGGGGTGGGCAAACTGGTAGCGGCCACCATAGACGGTGGGACGGCCAAAGACTATCAGCTCTTTGCCAATGGGGTAGTTCTTGTAGATATATTGGGCACCCTGAAACCACACAAGGTCGACCACGCCATGGCCATCGCTGAAGTGGCCCACGATGCGCTTCTTGCGGGCACCCATGGCATATTCGTCGTAGCCCAACATGCGTCCGCGGATTTGGACAAATGGCATGTCGCCACTGATTTCGCTGATGCGATAGATGCGGCTGCGGTCTACATATTTATAAGGAAAGTGCTCAAGCAGGTCACGCCAGGTCTGGATGCCAAGCTCTTTGCTCAGAATCTCCTTCTTCTTGGGCCCAACGCCCGGAAGATACATCACGTCCTGGTCGAGAATGTTCAGCACAGCGTTTCGGCTATCTTCAAATCAAAGGGTGTGGTAATCTTGATGTTCTCGCGGTTGCCTTCGACCATCTCCACGCTGCAGCCCATGGCTTCGACCACCGAGGCGTCGTCGGTAAACTCTTCACGGAAGGGCTGGGTGAAGGCGCGCTTGAGCAGCGCGATGTCAAAGACCTGTGGGGTCTGCACGATGCGGTAGTCTGTGCGCAGCACGTTGTGGCCGGTGGTGGCAGAGTCGATGTGGCGCAGCGTGTCGGTGACCGGCATCACGGGGATGGCGGCTCCGTGGGCGCGTGCGGCGTCGTAGCAGCGGCTTATCACCTCGGCAGCCACAAAGGGGCGCACCCCGTCGTGTATGCCCACGGTTCCCGTGGCGTCGTCGGGGATGGCGGCGAGTCCGTTGCGCGACGAGGCAAAGCGCGTGTCGCCTCCGTCTACCACCGTGTGGGCGATGCCGAAGGCGTATTGGCTGCACAGGTCGTGCCAGTATTGCTGCTGGTGGTGTGGGAGTACGAGTATAATCTGCATCGAGGGATTGCACTCATGAAAACGGCTGATGGTGCGCATCAGTACGGGCATTCCCTTGACGGGCAGAAACTGCTTGGGCACGTCGCTGCCCATGCGCAGCCCCTTGCCTCCGGCTACGATGATGATATAGTCCATGGCTGTCGCTGTGGGTTAACCTTTGTACATCATCTGGGCCTTGAGCTCTGCCACTGCTTCGGGTGCGACAAACTTGCCGAGGATGGCGTAGCCGAAGTCCATCGACGCGCCGGGACCCTTGCCCGTGATGATGTTGCCATCGATGGTCACCTGCTCCTGGGTGTAGGTGGCGCCGGTCATGCGCTTCTCGAAGCCGGGGTAGCAGGTGGCTCGCTTGCCCTCGAGGATGCCTATCGAGCCCAGCACCAGCGGTGCGGCGCAGATGGCGGCGACTATGCGGCCCTGGTTGTACTGCTCGAGCAGTATCTCGCGCAGCATCCTGTGCTTGTTCAGATTGGTGGCTCCTGGCAGACCGCCTGGCAGCAGCATGGCGTCGACGTCGCTGAAGTCGGCGATGTCCTCTATCCTCAGGTCGGTCATGAGCTTGATGCCGTGGGTGGTTTCCACCATCTGTTCGCCGGTAATGCTCACTGTTTTTACCTCCAGTCCGCCTCGGCGGAGTATGTCTACGGGTGCCAATGCCTCTATGTCTTCGAAGCCATTGGAAAGAAATTCATATACTTTTGCCATAATTTCAACGTGTTTTACAACAAAAAGTAGTATTTTTGTCGCATCATTCACGTGCAAATGTACTAAATGTTTGGCATTTGTGAGCAAGAATGAGGAACAAAGATTAAAAAAAGATAACATTTATGGCGGCAAACGTTTTGCGGTTCGCTCTCTTCGGCAAGGAGTTCCAGGCGGGTAAGACGGTATCTATCCACCGGCTCATAGACAGTCTCAAGGCTCGCGGAGCCGAAATCTACATCGAGCGCACCTTCTTCCAGTACATCACATCGGCCCTGGGCATAGAGGTCGAGGTAAGCGGTGTCTTCGACAACTATAACTTCGACGTAGACTTCGTCATCTCCATCGGCGGCGACGGCACCTTCCTGCGCGCAGCCAGCATGGTGGGAAGCAAGGCGACGCCCATAATCGGCGTCAACACAGGCAGACTGGGATTTCTGGCCGACATCCATCCCGACGAGATAGACCACGCCATCGCCGATATAGCAGACGGGCACTACGCTGTGGAGCCCCATGCCGTCATCATGGTCGAGGCCGACGGCGAGATAATCGAGGGTAGCCCCTTCGCCCTCAACGACATCGCCGTGCTCAAGCGCGACAATGCCGCGATGATTTCCGTGCGCACCTGCATCAACGGTGAGTATCTGGTGACCTACCAGGCCGACGGGCTCATCATCTCTACACCCACCGGTTCTACCGCCTACGGCCTCTCCAACGGTGGCCCCATCATCGTGCCCGATGCCGACATCCTCTGCCTTACCCCCGTGGCGCCCCACAGCCTCAATGTCCGCCCCATCGTCATCAACGACGACAGCGAGATAACGCTCGAGGTGGAGAGCCGGTCTCACAACTTCCTCGTAGCCATCGACGGCCGCTCGGAGAAGTTGCTCGAGAGCACGCGCCTTACCATCCGCAAGGCCCCCTATACCATTAATATAGTTAAGCGCGACAGCCGCAGCTATTTCTCCACCCTCCGCGAGAAGATGATGTGGGGCGCCGACCACAGATAGACCCACAACCACACCGAGAGTCATGAAGATGAAGATAGCCCAATGGATAACGCCTGCCAACTCGGCCTACACCACGCGCGACATCATGCGCTGGCTGTGGAAGGTATGGCGGGGCAACCGACTGCAGACCATACTCAACGCATCGATGGGCATGGCTACGGTGGTGGTAAGTCTGGCCCAGGTGTGGGCGGTGAAGCGCGCCATCGACGTGGCCTCGGGCAGCGTCGAGGGCTCCATCTACTGGGCTGTGGCACTCATGGGTGGGCTGGTGCTCATCGACTTTGCCATCAACATATCCTCGGTCTGGATACGCAACGTGCTGGGCGTGAAGGCGCAGAACCGCATGCAGCAGTACATGCTCGACCGTATACTCCGCTCCGAATGGAACGGGCGCGAACGGCGACACTCTGGCGATGTCATCAACCGCCTCGAGAGCGACGTCAGCAATGTCGTCACCTTCATTACCGAAACCTTGCCCAATACGCTCAGTGTGGTGCTTCTCTTCTTTGGTGCTTTTGCCTATCTCTTTACTCTCGACCGGCTGTTGGCGGTCATCACCGTCGCTCTGCTGCCCCTCTTTGTGGTGCTCAGCAAGGTCTATGTGCGCCGTATGCGTCACCTCACCCGTCAGGTGCGCAACTCCGACTCCCAGGTGCAAAGTGTGCTGCAGGAAACCATCCAGCATCGGGTGCTCATCAAGACTCTGGAGAGCGACGATGCCATGGTGGGCAAGCTCGAGAGTACCCAGAGCCAGCTGCGGCGCAACGTCATCCAGCGCACACGCTTCAGCCTGCTCTCCAACTTCATCCTCAACTTCGGGTTCTCCCTCACCTATCTCATAGCCTTCCTCTGGGCGGCAGTGCGCATGTCCATGCACACGCTGTCGTTTGGCGGCATGACAGCCTACCTGCAACTCGTCAACCGCATACAGAGTCCGGCGCGCAACCTGAGCCGCATCGTGCCCGCCTTTGTCAGTGTCTTCACCGCTGCCGAGCGACTCATGGAACTCGAAGAGCCTCCCCTCGAAGAGCAGGGCGACCCCATCGTGGTCGAAGCGCCCTGCGGTGTGAAGCTCGACGATGTGGGCTATGGTTATAATGACGGCGACGGACGCGTGATAGACCATCTGTCGTTCGACTTCCGTCCCGGCACCTGCACCGCCATCCTCGGCGAGACGGGAGCCGGCAAGACCACCCTTATCCGCCTCATCCTCGCCCTGCTCCGTCCCCAGGAGGGAGAGATAAGCCTCTACCACGTCGACGGAGACGGCCAGCAACTGTCGCCGCGTATGCGTTGCAACTTTGTCTACGTGCCCCAGGGCAATACCCTCATGAGCGGCACCATCCGCGACAATCTGCTCATGGGCAGCCCTACCGCCACCGACGACGAGATGTATGATGCGCTCCACCAGGCATGTGCCGACTTTGTCAGCCAGTTGCCCGACGGACTCGACACGCGTTGCTCCGAGTCGGGAGCCGGTCTGAGTGAGGGCCAGGCACAGCGTATTGCCATTGCCCGAGCCCTGCTGCGCAACCGCCCCGTGATGCTCTTCGACGAGGCTACCAGCGCCCTCGACATCGAGACCGAGCGCCGTCTGCTCGCCAATGTCCTGGGCAGCCGTCAGCACACTATCATCTTCATCACCCACCGTCCGGCGGTGGTGGAATATTGCGACGAGGTGCTGCGGCTCTAAGCGGCAGCGCCATCTGCAGTCTCCTGTCTCTGCAGAGACGACCTTAATGTTCTTATAGATTATGCGTATTTTCCACACCTTATTCTTATTGTTTTCCATGGTATGCCTGTATGGGCAGACCTATCCCTCCGACTCGCTCCAGCGGCGTATGCTCGACGACGAGCGTCACTTCCTCTCCCGTATGCCTGCCGACCTGCAGCACAGACAGATGCTGGCGGTGCGCGCGGCTATCTCTGGCGACTGTGCAGCCTTGCAGCAGATCAGGCAGAGCCGCAACCAGCCGCCCCAGTTGCCCGACGGCGTCACCGCCACTTATCCCACCCCCGACATCTGTCTCTTCACGCCCTCCCGACCAGCCCTCCGCAAGCGTCCGCTGCTGCTCTATCTCCACGGAGGCGGCTGGTGCTTCGGCAGCATCAACAGTTGCGCGCGCTTCTGTGCCTCTTTGGCGTTGGAGGCCGACTGCTGCGTGGCTGCCCTCGATTACCGTCTGTCGCCCGCCCATCCCTTTCCGGCTCCGCTCGATGACTGCCGCCGCGCCTTTGCCTATCTCCGCCAGCACGCCGATGCGTGGGGCTGCGACTCTACCCAGGTGGCGGTGGGAGGCGACAGCGCCGGAGGCAACCTTGCCCTCGCCACAACCCTCTCGACCGAGGGTGTAAGCCGTGTTGTGCCCATCTATCCTGTCACCAGACTCTACACGCGTGTCACGCCATCGTGGACAGACTATGCCCAAGGCTATGGCGACGACGCCGAGCTGCTTGAGGCTTTCTGCGAAGCCTACGCCCGTGGAGAGGAGCACAATCCGCTCGTCTCAGTCGAACTCGCCGCTGATGACGCGCTGCGCTCCCTGCCGCCCATGTGCCTCATCTCTGCGGGTCACGACATCCTCTTCGACCAGACCACCCAATTGGCGCATCGGCTGCAGCGACTTGGCCACAGGCTCACTTACCATGTCTTCCCCACAGCCACCCATCTCTTCATCACCGTGCCCGGCCAGCCCACCGCCTTTGCCGAGACTGTCAGCGTCGTTGCCCGCTTTCTCAACGCGCCTGCCGACGCGCTCGCCGAGGGTAGATAGCGCGCGGTGCCCATTATCCCCACTACGCAATCAGGCCTTGATGACCACAGCGAGTCATCAAGGCCTGATTGCGTGATGATGGTTGGACGCCCAACCTATGCTTCCCGATGTATGTAGGAGCCATTGGCCTGATGGGTGGCCAACACCAGCACCTCGGCTATCTGCACATGCTTTGGCGCCGATGCTGCATAGAACGCCACATCGGCTATGTCGTCGCCCGTAAGCGGCTTGACGCCTTTGTAGACATTGTCGGCACGCTCGTTGTCGCCATGGAAGCGCACGCGGCTGAAGTTTGTCTCCACCAGTCCGGGTTTCACGTTGGTCACGCGTACATCCGTGTGAGCCACGTCGATACGCAGACCATCGGTGAGGGCCTTCACGGCTGCTTTGGTGGCACAGTACACGTTGCCGCAGGCGTAAGCGGCGTCGCCCGCCACACTGCCTATGTTGATGACGTGGCCCCTGTTGCGCGCCACCATGCCCGGCACCACCAGCCGGGTCATCGTGAGCAGACCCTTGATATTGGTGTCTATCATCGTGTTCCAGTCTGTGGGGTCGCCTTCATACTCCTTGTCCAGACCGAGTGCCAGCCCGGCGTTGTTGATGAGCACGTCTATCTCCTGCCATCCTTCGCCGAGCGACATGATGGCCTTGGTGGCAGCCTCGGCGTCGCGTACGTCGAACGCCAGTGTCACCACCTCGGCGCCCATAGCCTCCAGCGTGGTCTTGATTTCCTCCAGCCTGTCGGCTCTGCGCCCCGTGATTATCAGATTGTATCCGCCTGCCGCAAACTTCCTGGCGCAGGCTTCGCCGATGCCACTTGTGGCACCGGTGATGAGAGCTGTCTTCTTCATTGTCATTGCCATTTGGGTTATGTTTTCCTCTGTGTCGCTATTGCTCCTCTGCCCGTTTGCCCGGCTCATAGTCTACGAAGTCGTAAGCCTGAGCGTGACGCTCGTCTTTGTCGTGGTGCTCGCGCCAGGTCTCGTGCCATCCGCTGTAGTCGGGGAAGAAGGCGTCGGCAGCCTCTGGCGTGTCGTCGACCTCGGTGAGGCAGAGCCGCTGAGCCCGGTCGAGTGCCTGGGCATAGATGCTGGCTCCACCTATTATATATATATCCTCGTCGTCGCCACAGTGGGCGAGTGCCTCGTCTATCGAGGCATAGGTGTCGCAGCCCGCAAACTCGGTGGCGGTGCGGCTCAGCACGATGTTGCGGCGGTTGGGCAGCGCGCCCTTGGGCAGCGACTCAAAGGTGTGGCGCCCCATGATGATGGTGTGCCCCGTGGTGAGCGCCTTAAACCGTTTCAGGTCGTTGGGCAGCCAGTATATGAGTTTGTTGTCGATGCCTATGGCGCGGTTGCGTGCCACGGCGGCTATGATGTTGATGCGCATGTTTTCAGCGAGTGGTTATACCGACACCTGCGCGGCTATGTGTGGCCACGGGTCATAGTCGGTGAGTTGGAAATCTTCGTATTTGAAGTCAAAGAGACTCTTCACGTCGGGGTTCAAGTTCATCTTGGGCAGCGGTCGCGGTGTGCGTGTGAGCTGCAGACGGGCTTGCTCTATGTGGTTCAGATAGAGATGCGTGTCGCCAGTGGTGTGGATGAAGTCGCCGGCACGCAGTCCGGTCACCTGCGCCATCATCTGGAGCAGCAGCGCATACGAGGCGATGTTGAACGGCACACCCAGGAAGGTGTCGGCAGAGCGCTGGTAGAGCTGCAGACTCAGTCGGCCGTCAGCCACATAGAACTGGAAGAGGCAGTGACAGGGTGGGAGCGCCATCTCGTCGACCTCGGCGGGGTTCCAGGCCGACACAATCATGCGGCGCGAGTCGGGGTGAGTCTTCAGCGTGTCTATCACCTGCTGTATCTGGTCTATGGTGCCGCCGTTGTAGTCGGGCCATGAGCGCCATTGGTGTCCGTACACGGGGCCTAACTCTCCGTCTTCGTCGGCCCATTCGTTCCAAATCCTTACACCATGTTCCTGGAGATAGCGCACGTTGGTGTCGCCGCGCAGGAACCACAGCAGTTCATAGATGATAGACTTGAGGTGCAGCTTCTTGGTGGTAAGAAGCGGGAAACCCTCTTCGAGATTGAACCGCATCTGATGGCCGAAGACACTCTTGGTGCCCGTACCTGTGCGGTCGGTCTTGGTGGCTCCTTCGGTAAGGATGCGGTCAAGCAGATTGAGATATTGTTTCATATATTGAGTATTGTCGGTATTTGTTCGGGCAGATGGGTGCTCTTGATACGCCATTCCTGGGGATAGAGGTTGTTGGCGCGGTTGCCCAGGTTCTTGGCAAATCCCAAGGGTATGCCATGGTAGGTGATGAGCACGATGCCGCGCGGCGTGGTGGCGTCGAGTGTTATCGCTTCTTTGCGCAGATAGGCTATGGCTTGCCCGTATCCGACCTCTGCCAGTGCAAAGGCCGAGCGGTTGAGTGCGGTCGAGAGTGCCAGCGACTGGTGGGGCACCACGTCCTTGCCCTTGACGGTGCCCAAGGTGATGCCGGCGTGCAGCAGATGCAGCGACTTCTCGGCGGCGCGATACTGTGCGAGCCACCATGTGGGGATGGCGCTCAGCGTGTCGCCCCTCTCGCAGAGGGTGAAGTGGTCGCTGCCGTTTATCCACGCCCCCACATCGGTGCGCGGTCGCGTCTTGGCGGGCTTGCCGCTGTCTTTGGCGCGACGCTCTGTCAGCACGGTGTCGTCGCTCTTGCGCAGCACAGCCATGCACAGACCTTCGCTGCGCGAGCGGCCGGGGATGAAGCGATACAGACTGTCTTCGCCCTTGAGCGCACCGGTGATGTTCCATTCCTCACTGATGTCGATGTCCAGCACATCGGCTCCCAGTCCGCGTATCCATGCGATGTTGTCCTCGTTTTCCTGTTCGTTGAACGTGCAGGTCGAGTAGACCAGTATACCGCCAGGCCGCAGACAGGGCCAGATGTCTTCGATGATTTCGCGTTGCAGCCGGTAGCAGTTTTCCACGTTCTGCCGACTCCATTCGGCTATAGCGCCGGCGTCCTTGCGGAACATGCCTTCGCCCGAGCAGGGTACGTCGGCGACAATCACGTCGAAGAGCAGCCCCGCTTTGCGGAAGTCGCGCGGGTAGTTGTTGGTGACCATCACGTCGGGGTGTCCGTACTTCTGTATGTTTTCGCTCAGTATCTGGGCGCGTTGGCGTATGGGCTCGTTGCATATCAGCAGACTGCCCTGGGGCAGCACCCCGCGCGCCGTGGTCGACTTGCCACCGGGCGCAGCACACAGGTCGAGCGCTGTCACTGGCCGGTCGATGACCCGCGACAGCACATGGTGCAGAAACATTGACGCCGCTTCCTGCACATAGTAACAACCGGCATGAAGCAGCGGGTCGAAGGTGAAATTGGGACGCGACTCGAGCCAGTAGCCACCGTCGCACCAGGGCACGGGCGTGACTTGGCCCACAGGGCGGCCATCGGTCTTGAAGGGGTTGAGGCGCAGGCTTACCGAGGGTTCATCGTTGAGCCCGCCAACGAGCGTTTCGTAAAGCGCATCGCCCATCAACAGCCGCGTGGAGTCCGCAAAATCTTTAGGTATATCTATCATCTTCACGCTATTAACTTTGCAAAAGTAGGTTTTTTTTAGTTATTTTGCAACTAATTGGCGTCTCAATGCGTCTAATGGATAGAAAAAAACAAAACGAAGAAGATATGAAACGATTTATTCTGACACTTACAGTCATGCTGGCTTGCATCGCCATGAGCGTCGATGCCGCCCCACACCACCGCAACCACCTCGACGACGCTGTGGTGGCCGATACTGCCCACACCGGCATTGAGGCCTACTCCGACACCGCCTCCTGGGATGCTGCCGCCGCTGCCGACTCCACCTACTACGCCTCCACGCCGGATATGGACGACGACCTGGACGATTTCGGCTCGTTTGTCGATTTCTGCAAGCCCCTCTTCGGCATGGGAGGCATTGCCATTGCCGTGATAGTATGCCTGTTAGTGCTGCTCTTCCTGGCAGCACCGCTTATAGCCATCGTCCTCATCGTCCGCCATCTCATCAAGCAGCGCAACGACCGCATAGCGCTTGCCGAGAAGGCACTGGAGCACGGCCAGCCCATACCCTCACAACTCTGCGAGCAGGCTCTCGATACCAATGAGGCCCTCTGGCGCAAGGGTATACGCAACGTGTCGATAGGCGTGGGCATGATTGTGATGTTCTACATCTGGAGCTCGAGCATGCTCATGGGCATCGGAGCCCTGGTGGCTTGCTATGGCGTGGGCCAGCTGGTCATCGTGCGCACCACGGGTGGCCGCCACACCGAAGCACCGCACGACGAGGAGAGCGACAACCAGTAACCACATTATTATATATAGATAGAGCGACGTGAGAAATCTCGAAGACATAGCATGGATTACCCAGGCGGCGATATTCCACAACCGGGCAGCCTTCGGGCGGCTGGTTGAGAAATACCAGGCCCAGGTGCGTCGCTTCTTCCTCAGCCAGACGCTGGGCGACACCCAGTTGAGCGACGACCTGGCCCAAGACACCTTCGTCAAAGCCTACCTCAACATCTCCCGCTTTCGTGGAGAGGCGTCGTTCAGTACGTGGCTGTTTCGCATAGCATACAATGTGTACTACGACCACGTGAAGACGCAGCACCCGACCGACTCTCTGGAAACGCCCGCGGTGATGGGGTGCAGTGGGAGAGGCACCGACAGCGGGCTGCAGATGGACTTGCGCCATGCGCTGGCGCTCCTTACCGACGCCGAGCGCACCTGCGTGGTGCTCCAGCTTATGGAGGGACAGAGCATAGATCACATCACCATGGTTACGGGTATGCGCGAGGGCACTGTCAAGTCGCATCTCTCGCGTGGAAAGAAGAAAATGGCCGATTATTTAAGACATAATGGATATGACAGACAATGATGACAGACTGATAGCACAGTTTATGACCGAGCACAAGCCCCAGGTGGCCGATATGGGTTTCACCCGTCGCGTGATGCGCCACTTGCCGCAGCACACCGACCGTCTCAACCGTTACTGGACGCTCTTCTGCTTCGCCATAGGGGTGCTGGCGGTGGCGATGATGGGGTCGCTGCCCCGACTGGGTTCGCTGCTCATGGGAGTCATGGGCGACTTGGTGGGCGTGGTGGCTGTCAACGACTGCGTGCGCCCCTCGACACTCCTTACGGTGGTCGTGGCGATAACCGCCATCAGCATCATTACCATCAGCCGCACTCCTGTGCATCATCGCCGATAGCCGCCCCCGGGCGGGGACTGTGGCTGCACGCCGCGCCTGCATACTGCCGGGCAGAGGGTTCGTTGTACATTCACCTGTGGATGTACAGCGAACCCTTTTTGCAACATCCGTGACGGTGGTCGTGGCTCACGTTGCTGCGCAGCGTGTGGATGCGGTGATGCTCATTGGCTTCATCCTTGTGCTTGCCATCATTGCCGGCTCGTAACGTAAGGTACGATCCCACGTGGCTTATGATACGAGCCCACGTTTCTTCCGTCACGAGCCCACGTGCCTTCCGTTACGAGCTGATAGAGATGGTCAGCATGTTGGTAAAGGTGGTCTCGGCGCCGCCCACGATATGCCCGGCATCGCTCTTTGCACACTCTGTATCGTTCTCGTTGCTCACAGCATGGCTGCCCTGGGTGCCAGTTTTCCCCACGGTCTGCAGCGACAAAGCCCTGACTCTTGCGAGCCAGGGCTTTGTCGTCTGTGGGAAAAAGAGGTTATGCTATAGGGTGATGAGGTTATGCTATAGGGTGATGAGGTTATTCTGTGTGGTGATGAGGCTATGCGCCTGCTGTGTGGGCGCGGTGGTGTGGGGCTACTCGATGATGATGTTCAGCCCGTCGTCGCCCTCGTGCTTGTCGGTGGTGGCAGGCTTGGGTCTCTTCTTGAGTTTGCCGTGCTCGTCGAACAGTCCGTAGGTGGTGCGCAGCACGATAAACTCGGTGCGGCGGTTCAGCTGGTTGGCTATCTCCTGCTTGTCCTTGTCCAGATGGCTGATAAACTCTTCGGTCAGCACGTCGCCCTCCTTGAGCCACGTGAGCCGCTCGGTGAGCTTGCGCCGTATGGTCTTGGGCTTCTCCTTGCCGTAGCCCACGGGCGTGAGTCGGTCGCGGGCTATGCCCTTGGCGGTGAGATAGTCGACCACAGCCTCGGCGCGGCGCTGCGAGAGCCGCTTGTTGTACTCGGCGCTGCCCTTGTAGTCGCAGTGGGCACTCAGCTCGATGGTCACATTGCCGTTCTCGTTGAGCAGCGTCACCAGTTCGTCGAGCGCCTTGGTCGACTCGGGGCGCAGCGTGGCCTTGTCGAAGTCGTAGAAGATGTTGTCTATCAGCACCGGTGCGGTGATAGATACCAGCGGGAACTGCAGCACCGTCTCTTCCGACTCTTCGGTGGGCCGTACGGTGAGTTCTTCCTTATGGTTGAGGAAGCCCTTGCAGGTGGCGAGCATCACATAGCTCACTCCGGGCTTGACCACCTGGGTGAACGAGCCGTCGCTCTTGAGCGTCAGCCGGCGGTTGGTGCCGTCGTTGCCTACCATGTAGACCTCGGCCTGCGGCAGTTCGTATCCCTCGGCCTCATAGACCCATCCCTTGACGGTGTTGACCACCTCGGGGTTCTCAAACGCGTATATATGGTCCCATCCGCGGCCGTCGCCACGGTTGGACGAGAAGTAGCCCCGGTTGTGGGGTCCCTCAAAGGTCATGCCGAAGTCATCGCCGTGGGAGTTGAGTGGGTAGCCGGGGTGGTAGAGCTGGTAGCGGCCCTGCTTGTTGACCTTGGCGATGAAGATATCCAGTCCTCCCAGTCCGGGATGGCCGTTGCTCGAGAAGTAGAGGTCGCCGTTGGGGCGGAAGGTGGGAAACATCTCGTCGCCGGGGGTATTGATGGGCTCGCCCAGGTTTTCCACGCCGCCCAGTCCGACCGATGTGATGCGCACGCGCCAGATGTCCATGCCTCCCTTGCCACCAGGCATGTCGGAGACGAAGTACAGCCACTCGCCGTCGGGCGATATGGCGGGGTGGGCATAGCTCGACAGCGTGTCGCGGGTGAGCTCCAGCTTGGTGGTCTTGCTCCATGCGGCGTCGCTGCGGTTGGAGGTGACTATCTCTGCATATCGGGGCGACGAGGGGTCGGTCACACACTGGGTGAGATACATCTCACGGCCGTCGGGGCTGATGCAGCACGCTCCCTCGTCGTAGGCGGTGTTGAGGCCGCCGCTCACGGGCTCGGGCTTGGACCACTTGCCCTTGTCGTCCTTGACCGAGACGAAGATGTCGGCATTCTTGGTGCCCGTGATGCCACTCAGCTCGTTGCCCTCGGCCTCGTTGCGCGTCGAGGAGAAGTAGAGGTGGTCCAGGGCGTCGCCTGCCAGCACCGGGCTGTAGTCGGCCCGTCGCGAGTTGAAGACATCCATCCTCTTGACCTTGTATCGCGAGCCCGCCTGCTTGATGGCGGGTGCGTTGAGCGCCGCCTGCAGTCCACTCTTGGCCAGCTCGTTGTCGGGCATCGAGTCGAGCACTGTCCTGAACATGTCGGCAGCCTCCTTGTACGACGCACTCTTGAGCAGCTGTCGGCCATAAGCCAGACGGTCTTCGAGCCCAGCCTGTCCGTATCTGAGGGCATTGGCGTAGGCAGAGTTGGCTCGCTGCGACTGGTTGATGCGCTCGTAGCAGCGCGCCATCTTGAGCGCCACCTTGCCGCGCTGCTCCCGCTCCTTGGGCGAGAGCTGTCGGTAAGCCTTGCGATACTGCACGGCGGCATCATAGTATTCGCCCAGTGCCTGGTGCTTGTCGCCTTTGCGCACGGCACGCACGGCACCACAGCCGCTCATGGAGAGCAGCGTGGCGACAAGGATGAGAGTATATAATAGGTGTTTCATCTTTGAGTCTTTTACAAAGATAACGCCGGAATTGGCGATTTATTGCCCCAGGGTCAGTCTATTCCTAACCAGTAGCGGCTCCAGGGCAGGCGGCCGAGGCACCACACGGCGGCATAGGTGGTGGCGGTGGTGCTGAAGGCTATCATCGGCACAAGGGCAGTCACGGGCGCAGCTCCGTCGTAGAGGTCGTGGAAGGCGTTGAGTATCATGATGTGGGCCAGATACATGGCGTAGCTGCACGTAGATACCGAGATGACCAGCCGGCCTATGGTCGAGGTGGCGCTGAGGCGTACGCGGCTTATCGCGCCAAAGGTGCCGAGCGTCATCATCATCACGTTGACGGAGCAGAAGTCCCATGGCACCTCTATCTCTACGGCATCCTTGGCAAAGGAGTCGAAGTAGAGGAAGGTCTGGACGGTAAACAGATAGCCCACCACCAGCAGTGCCATCGACACCGACAATCGCGGGCATCCGTAGCGTCGCAGATAGTGGCCCAGGACGAAGTAGCCGCCGAAGCCGGTGTAATAGTAGAACGCCGGGGTGACGTTCCACGACGCCTCGCCCCACAGCGCGATGCCTGCATGGTGCAGATAGGGCAGCAGGGTGGTAAGCATCCACAGCGCCAGATAGCCCTGGAGTTCGCGCTTGCCACACTGGCGCAGCCAGGGCGAAACGATGGGCGCCAGCAGATACACGCCGATGAGCATGTAGATATACCAGAGGTGGCCCACCTCGACTCCGTAGTTGAGCGGGATGCGGCACACGCTGGCGATGCAGGTGGCGATGCCGTCGCCGCTACGCAGCATGAAGTAGACGGCATAGGCCACGCACCAGAACACCCATGGGAAGAGGATGCGGGTGAAGCGGCGGCGGAAGAAGGTGGCGGTAGAGGTGGAGACGGGCAGCAGCAGATAGCCCGAAATCATCACAAAAAGCGGTACGCAGATGCGTGCCACGCTGTTCATCCATGCCAGCAGCGGGATGTTGGCATGGATGATGCTCAGGTTGTCTCCGATGTAGTAATACTCGCTGGCGTGCTGCCACAGCACCAGCACGATGGCGACCACTCTGATGAGGTCGAGCGCCACATTGCGCGTAGGTTTGCAGGTAGAGGTCATTATTGTGTCTTGTTGTCGTTGTTGAGAGGCTGTCGCCAGTCACATCCCTCGCGCCAGCGGCTGCAACCATAGGCGGTCTTGCCCTTGATGATGGTGCCCTGGCCACACTTGGGGCAGGGGCGGCCTACCATGGGGGCGGCGGGCTGTGCGTCGGGTGCAGGTGTGACGGACTTGGGGGTAGAGTCGGCGGCTTTGGGTTTGGCGTCGGCGGGCTTGGCTGCCGGCTTGCGGGGTGCGGCCTTGCGCTTGGCTGGCTTCTTCTTGAGGTCCTCGTCGGTGGTCACGGTGACACGCCGGTTGGAGTTGTCGCGCAGCACGTCGTTTACGATGTCGGTGATTTGCACCTTGAGTTCGTTGACAAACTGCGAGGCGTCGTACTTCTTGTGCTCTATGTCGCGCAGCTTCTTCTCCCAGATACCCGTGAGCTCGCAGCTGGTGAGCAGCCGCTCGTGTATCATGTCTATCAGCTGTATGCCGGTGGGCGTGGCTATGAGGTTCTTGCGCTCGCGGCGTATGTAGTGGCGCTTGAAGAGCGTCTCGATGATGCCGGCTCGCGACGACGGGCGCCCGATGCCGTTCTCCTTGAGCGCGGCGCGCAGTTCCTCGTTGTCCACAAACTTGCCTGCCGTCTCCATGGCTCTCAGGAGCGTGGCTTCGGTGTATGGCTTCGGTGGCGTGGTCTGCTTCTCGGTAAGAGTAGGCGTGTGGGGACCCTCTTCGCCCTTGACAAAGGCTTCGAGCGTGCGCTCTTCGTCGTCTTTCTCGGCCTCGTCGTCCTTCTGGGTGTCCCGGGCATAGACCTGACGCCATCCGGGGTCAAGAATTTCCTTTCCCGACACCTTGAAGTCTATCTTGTCTACGGCTCCCGTCACCGTGGTGGTGGCAAAGGCGCAGTCGGGGTAGAAGGCGGCGATGAAGCGGCGCACGATGAGGTCGTAGACATTGTGCTCGAGGTCGGTGAGTCCTCTCGCCTCCTGTCCGGTGGGAATGATGGCGTGGTGGTCGGTCACCTTGGAGGTGTCGAAGATACGCTTGGGCTTGATGAGGGGCTTCCCGGCTATCGGTCGCATCAGTTCGTGATAGCTCTTGAGCCCGTTCATGATGCCTGGACACTTGGGATAGATGTCGTCGGAGAGGAATTGGGTGTCGACACGAGGGTAAGTAGTGAGCTTCTTCTCATAGAGAGACTGGATAATGTTAAGCGTCATCTCGGCAGAGTAACTGAACTTCTTGTTGCAGTCTACCTGGAGCGAGGTGAGGTCGTAGAGGTGGGGTGGGGCTTCGGTTCCCTTCTTCTTCTGCACGCCAGTTACTCTGAAGGGTTTGCCCTCGATGGTGGCAAAGGCCTGCTCGCCCTCTTCGCGGGAGGTGAACTTGCCCTGTGTCGCAGTAAACTGAGTGTTGCGATATATCGTCGCCAGTACCCAATATGGTTCGGGTTTGAACAGGTCTATCTCCTTCTGTCGGTTAACGATAAGTGCCAGCGTGGGAGTCTGCACTCGGCCGATGCTCAGCACCTGTCGGTTCTGTCCATACTTGAGCGTATAGAGTCGGGTGGCGTTCATACCCAGCAGCCAGTCGCCCACGGCTCGCGAGAGTCCGGCCAGGTAGAGCGAGTTGTAATCTTCCTGCTCGCGCAACTTGGCAAAGCCTTCGCGTATGGCCTCGTCGGTCATCGACGATATCCACAGTCGCTTGACGGGGCAGGTGGCTTTGGCCATCTGCATCACCCACCGCTGTATGAGCTCACCCTCCTGTCCGGCGTCACCGCAGTTGACGATGCTGTCGGCCTGGGTCATGAGTTTCTGGATGACTGCAAACTGCTTCTTGATGCCCTGGTCGTCTATGAGCTTGATGCCAAATCGTGGCGGAATCATGGGTAGCGCGGCAAGGCTCCAGTGCTTCCAGTTCTCGGCGTAGTCGTTGGGCTCCTTGAGGCAGCACAGGTGGCCGAAGGTCCACGTCACCTGATACCCGTTGCCCTCCATGTATCCGTCGCGCGCCGAGGTGGCGCCGATGATGCGGGCAATGTCTTTGGCCACACTTGGTTTCTCTGCTATACAAACTATCATCTGTCTTGTCCTTAATCTTTGCTGTGGTTGCAAAGTTACTAATTAATGGCGAAACGGACAACTTACTGCCCTTTTCTCTTTCCTGTGCATCAATAATATATACAAAAAAGCTGGAGGTACTCTCCTGCTTGGTGAGAGTAATCTCCAGCTTTGCAGAGGCATCCTCCAGCGTCGGGGAGATGTCCTCTGTATGTGTAGGGGTGGTGGCGGTGGCGGCAGTGGCTCAGGCGCGTTTCCACTTGAGCCGCAGGCTGTTGAGTACCACGCTCACGCTGCTCATGGCCATCAGTGCGCTTGCCCACATGGGCGTAATCTGGAAGTCGGTGACGGCGTAGAGGGCTCCGGCGGCAAGGGGAATGCAGACGAGATTGTAGATGAACGCCCAGAAGAGGTTCTGGCGAATCATGCCTACCGTCTGCCGCGACAGACTGAAGGCTTCGGCTATGCGGCGCAGGTCGTTGCCCATGAGGGTGACCTGTGCCACGTCCATCGCTACATCGGTGCCGCGGCCCATGGCTATGCCCACGTCGGCGGCTGCCAATGCCTGACTGTCGTTGATGCCGTCGCCCACCATCGCCACATGCCTGCCTTCGGCCTGCAGACGAGCCACCATGTCCTGCTTGTCCTGCGGCATGACGCGGCTACGCCAATGGTCTATGCCAGCCTGCTTGGCCCAGTAGGCGACAGCCTCGTCGCGGTCGCCGCTCATCATGTAGATGTCTATACCCTGACTCTTGAGTTGCGCGATGGCCTCGCGGGCGTGGGGCTTCAGACTCTCGCGTCGGCTTACGTCGTCGCTGTCGGCGGCATCGGCTGCAGGGAGGGTGAGGGTGCCCGTCTTGTCAATGACGATGGCATCGATGTGGCGCATGGTCTCGAGCGCGGTGGCGTCCTTGATGAGTATGCCCATGCGCGCTGCACGCCCTATGCCCACCATGAGTGCAGTGGGGGTGGCGAGTCCCATGGCGCAGGGACAGGCGATGACCAGCACCGACACCGCCGACATGACGGCTCGGGGCAGCTGGCTCATGCCGCCGACCGCGAGCCACACCACGAGGGTGAGCGCCGAGAGGGCAAGCACCGTGGGCACGAAGATGGCGGCTATCCTATCGACTACACGCTGCACGGGAGCCTTGGAGCCCTGAGCCTGCTGCACCATGCGGATAATCTGTGCCAGCATGGTCTTGCTGCCTACCTCGCGGGCGGTGAAGCGCAAGGCGCCGCTGACGACGATGGTGCCCGCCAGCACGCGGTCGCCGGCATGTTTGGCTACTGCCTGGGGCTCACCGCTTATCATGCTCTCGTCTATCGTCGCTGTGGTGTCGCCCCAAGCGGTGACCACGCCGTCGACAGCCACTTTCTCTCCGGCTCTCACCTCGATGCAGTCGCCGGGTTGCACAGCCGCGAGAGGCATCTCGACGAGAGCGTCGCCGCTCACCACGCGCGCTGTCTTGGGAGCCAGGCCCATGAGCGAGCGTATGGCTGAGGCTGTGCTGTGCTTGGCGCGCTCCTCGAGCATGCGGCCTGTGAGCACGAAGGTGAGTATCATGACTGTGGCATCATAGTAGGTGTGCCACTCCATGCCCGAGGCAGTCCACACGTCGCCCCAGAAGGTGTTGAAGACGCTGAAGCCGAAGCTGATAATCGTGCTCATCGCTACGAGGGTGTCCATGTTGGCTGTGGCATGCAGCGTCTGTCGCCATGCCGAGCGATAGATGTCGCGTCCGCACCACACCATAGCCGCCAAAGCGATCAGCATGGATAGCTGGTTGGCTGCATCGGCGCTGCCCGTCTCTATCCACCCCATGCCTATGGCCATGCAGAGCAACGAGAGCAGCCACGCCACCGCCACCTTGCGTCTCAGGCGCTGATACTGCCGTCGCTCGATGGCTTCTACGTTGCGGTCTTGCTCTATCACCAGGTCGTAGCCCGCCTGGGCCAACCGCTCCTTCATCGCCTGGGGCGAGGTGAGGCGCTCGTCGTAGGTCACCGTCACGGTGCGGGCGGCGAGATTGACGCTGGCTGTCGTCACGCCCTCCATGCGTGAGAGGGTGCGCTCTACGGTGCCGGCACATCCGGCACACATCATGCCGAGTACGGCTATCGTGCGTGTAGTCATATCCTTGTACCTTATTATAT
>OHSO01000175.1_pt1 | contig 41827 bp, 43 predicted proteins | sample 1578651 | NCBI WGS metagenome assembly OHSO01 (sample SAMEA3879524, study PRJEB24766) | human gut metagenome | biome: human-associated habitat; feature: feces | place: USA | collected 1985/1987 | reverse complement strand
TTTCCGCCGCACGGAGCATTCTCTCCGCTTTTGTGGCATATTTTACAAAGATAATACCACACTTCAAACGATTTTTAAATATTTCGTTTGAAATTTCCGGCTTTCGCCCTGCCAAACTTCCCGGCCTCGTTTTGTGCATTTTGCCTTGAGGAAGATGGTTTTATTGTAAAAGTCCCTGCGGCACGCTATAATAGGGGCGTCGAGACCAACTTTCACGCAAACGAAGGAGCACTGCACGATGAAACGCACGGATTATATCAACTGGGACGAATACTTCATGGGCATTGCCCTGCTCACGGCGATGCGCTCCAAAGACCCCAGCAGTCAGGTGGGGGCCTGCATCGTCAGCCCGGAAAACAAGATCCTCTCTCTGGGCTACAACGGTATGCCCATCGGCTGCGACGACGACGCCATGCCGTGGGAGCGGGAGGGTGAGCCGCTGAACACGAAATATATGTACGTCTGCCACGCCGAGCTGAACGCCATCCTCAACAGCGCCCACAACAACCTCAAGGGCGCGCGGGTGTACGTCACCCTCTTTCCCTGCAACGAGTGCACCAAGGCCATCATCCAGTCCGGCATCGCGGAGGTGGTCTACTACAGCGACAAGTACCACGACACCGATTCCAGCGTGGCCGCCCGGTTCATGTTCCAAAAGGCCGGCGTCCGGCTCACCCCCTACCAGCCCAGCGGACGGAAGGCGGAGCTGGAGTTGTAATCCGTCAAAAATTATGCTGAACTGAGCGTAAGGCGCTGATTGCAAAATTGGTGGTCATGCTTTCCTGTCCCGCGTCGCTGATTCTTCCTCTACATTCATCCTCGGTCTTCTGGGGCTGATCGTTGACGTAGTCCGCCTGACCATTGATGTCATGGAGAAGATTTCTCAGAAGAAAAACGATGATAACAAAAAAGATTGACCGCCACAGTGTTCCAAGCCTGACGGTCAATCTTTTTGACTAATAGGGATAGGAAGCTGACCCTTTGCAGTCAGCGCCCCTTCTGTTTGTAGTATAGTCGAATCATCGTCACTTGTCAAGGCATCCATTCGTTCTTGACTGCTTTCCCTTCCCGTATTATAATAGAATAGAGTTCACAAAAGTATAAATATGCATTATTTTGCGAATAGAGGGGAATATATACAATGGATCTTACGAACCGCAGCTTTTTGAAGCTCCTTGATTACACCTCCGACGAGATCGAGGGCCTGCTGGACCTCGCCGCCGACCTGAAGGCAAAGAAAAAGGCCGGCATCCGCCACAATGAGCAGCTGGCAGGCAAGAACATCGCCCTGATCTTTGAAAAGACCTCCACCCGCACCCGCTGCAGCTTTGAGGTAGCCGCCCACGATCTGGGCATGGAAGTGACCTATCTGGACCCCTCCGGCAGCCAGATCGGTAAAAAGGAGTCCATCGCCGACACCGCCCGGGTGCTGGGCCGGATGTTTGACGGCATCGAGTACCGTGGCTACGGCCAGCAGATCGTGGAAGAGCTGGCGCACTACGCTGGTGTTCCGGTGTGGAACGGCCTGACCAACGAGTTCCACCCCACCCAGATCCTGGCCGATTTCCTTACCATTCAGGAGCATTTCGGCCATCTGAAGGGCATCCACTTCGTTTACTTCGGCGACGCCCGCTACAACATGGGCAACAGCCTGATGGTAGGCTGCGCCAAGATGGGCTTACACTTTACTGCCTGCGCCCCCAAAAAGTACCAGCCGGATCCCGCACTGGTGGAGCAGTGTCAGGCCATTGCCGCCCAGACCGGGGCGACCCTCTCCTTTGAGGAGGATCCCGTCAAGGCAGCAAAGGGCGCGGACGTGCTGTACACCGATGTGTGGGTGTCCATGGGTGAGCCGGTTGAGGTGTGGGCGGAGCGCATCCACGACCTTGCCCCCTACCAGATCAATCAGGATCTGATGAATATTGCAGGCCCGGATGCAGTATTTATGCACTGCCTGCCCGCCTACCACGACCACAAGACCACCGTGGGCAAGGAGATGGGTGAGCGCTTTGGCCGCGACGCCATGGAGGTGACTGACGAGGTATTCGAAGGCCCCCAGAGCATCGTGTTTGACGAGGCCGAGAACCGGATGCACACCATCAAGGCGGTCATGGCAGCCACCTTGGGATATCAGGAATAACGAGATAAGCCCGGAAGGTTCGCAGACCCTCCGGGCTTATTCTATCTGAAAATAATTTTCCGCTTAGCAATCATTCCGAAACTGCATTCTGCAGTTTCAGCACGCCTGCCTGCGTCAGGCGCTTACGCAGCAGCGCACCCACGATGCAGGACACCACGATCTTTGCAAGATCCAGCGCAATGAAGGGGTAGACGCAGACGGTCAGCGCGTAGCCCAGCTCGCACTGCATCTGGAACACGAACCATGCCGTGCCCAGCACATAGCAGGCGGCATCGCCCAGCACCAGACCCACAGCGGAGACCACCGGGTTGCCCTTGCTCTTTTCAATGAACATCCCGCCGATGAAGGCCAGCAGCAGATAGCCCACCAGATAACCGCCGGTAGGGCCTGCCAGCTTGGCAAGGCCGGCACCGTAGCCGGAGAACACCGGAATACCGATGGCGCCCAGCACCAGATAGATAACCACGCTCAGGGTACCGAACTTCGGCCCCAGCAGCCATGCGGTCAGGCAGATGACAAAGTTCGCCAGCGAGATGGGCACGGCTCCGATGGGCACGGTCAGCGGGCCCAGCACGCACAGCACGGCAGCCATCACCGCGGTGACAGCCATCTGATAGGTAGTCAGTTTTTTGTCTTTCATGGTCAGTTTTCCCTCTGTTTTTTCGTTTTGTAAGGCATCTGTGCCCGAGTATACCGCACCGGTGCGCCACAGGTCAACGGAAAAGTTTGCAAAGGGTTTACAATCAATAGATATATTGTAATCCGTCAAAAAATATGATATTCTAAGAATACGGCGCTGATTGCATAATCGGTGGTCATGCTTTCCCATCCCGCAGCACTGCTTCTTCCTGTACATGGAACGAACCAGCGGCTTGTGGGAGGAGAACTTTTTTGAGCCAAGCCTCCCCAAGCCCTGAAGGCGAAGGGAGGGATGTCAGATGGATCTGTCGGAGATGCTGAACCTGCTGATGGTCATTCTTACGCTGTTGGGATTGATCATTGAGGTAATTCGCCTGACCTTTGAGGTCATGGATAAAGCTTCGCAGAAGAAAAACGATGACAACAAAAAAGATTGACCGCCCCAGTCTACCAAACTAGCGGTCAATCTTTTTGACTAATGCGGGATGGAAAGCTGACCTTTGCAGTCAGCGCCCCTTCTGTTTATAGTATAATCGCACCATCGTGTTTTGTCAAGGAGGTTCCCATGGGTGGAGGTCATGTATCGCGGCCGGATTTCGGGATGCCGCAGCCGGATGCTGCGTACCCGCTGACCGAGTTCTATCTGTTGGCGCAGCAGGCGCTGGAAAAAAGCGGCAGCTTTATGCTGCCCGCCCTCTACGCAGGGCTGCAAGCCCCTGCCCGGCGCATCTACCGGGAGGAGGCCGCCGGGTATTTACAGCTTGCGGCTGCTCCGGCAGAGGGCCTGACCCGGCTGCTCTCCCCTGCCCGGATGCAGCTTTTATACAGCAGCTTGCAGGTGCAGCCGGACGGCACCCCCGCCGCCCTGCTGCTGACCGAGGAGTGTACCCGCCTGACCGTGGCGGTGCAGCTGCTGCCGCCCTTTGTGTGGGAGGACCCGCTGCCGCCGCTGCCGGATGTTCCGGCGGCGCTCACCCTGCAACTGACCACGCAGGACGTGATGGCCATCGACACTTCCCCCGCCGCACTGGCGCAGAAGCTGGTGCACAGCACCGACGGCAAATGCTGGCTGCATCACCCCAAGGCCGAAACCTTTCTCTCCGAGCGGCTGGCGCTGCTGCAAAGGGTCTATAAATAAAGAAGGAGCACCCTCCCCTCTTTTACTTTCTGCGATTCCGTGGTATACTGACCGGTAAACCGACAGGATATCCAACCTCTGTCGGAGAACGTGGACGTGCCTTGCGGTCCGGTGCGTCCGGCACACAAAAAATGGAAGGAACCGGGTTTTGTTCTGCAATAATCGGGGATGCTGAGCCGTATATCAAGTGAACGTCCCCGTGAGAACCACAAACATTCCATCGAGAAGCCCGCTTCCGGGCATCCAAGGAGAGTTTATACAATGGGACAGCTGACCAGAAACGAAGTATTTACCTTGGCGGTGCAGCGTTACAGCGACACCGTCTACCGCACTGCGGTGCATAATTGCCGCTGCACAGCCGATGCTGAGGATGTGGTGCAGGATGTATTTGAAAAACTGCTGCACTACAACGGCATCTTTGAGAGTGAGGAGCATCTCAAAGCATGGCTGCTGCGGGTGGCCATCAACCGCTGCCGGGACCTGACCCGCGCCGCCCACCAAAAGGACACCGAGCTGGACGAGAACCTGCCCGCCCCCGATGTTCTGGAGGAGGACGGCAGCGTGCTGGATGCCATCCGCACCCTGCCGGAAAACTACCGCAATGCCATCTATCTGCATTACTACGAAGGATACACTGCGGCAGAGATCGGGCGGATGATGGCGGTGCCCACAAACACGGTACTAAGCTGGCTGCGGCGCGCACGGGCACAGTTACATACGATGCTGAAGGAGGAGATCGAAGATGAGGTGGTATGAATATAAGATGGAGGTCGATGACCTGACTGCCCCGGACGATCTGAAAGCAAAACTGCTGGCCATGACCGACACCCTGACTGCGGAGGAAAAGGCTGAACCCATGATGGCTGCCCCTGCCCCGCAGACCGCTGCACCCGCAGCACCCCTGAACACCGAAGCCAAGAAGAAAAAGCCCATCCACTTCCCGGTAAAGCAGCTGGGCACGCTGGCTGCCTGTCTGGCCGTGTGCGTGCTGGGTTACAGCACCCTGCATCTGGGCATCGGGATGGGCAGCGCCAAAAGCAGCGCGCCCGCCCTGTACGCAGCCGAAGGCTCTGCCGACAGCTCCGCTGCCTCTGTGGCAGCGGGCGGGTTTGATCTCCAGCACGCCGCGCTGGACAGCACCCCCGAGGCGGTGAATTACAGTCTGGAGGCAGACGACCGCTCTCTGGAAACGGAATACAGCGGCACCGGCAGCACCGAGGCTGCCACCCCTGCGGTGGACAGTGCCAAGATCATCTACACCGCCAATCTGACGCTGGAAAGCAAGGATTACGAAGCGGCCCGCAGTGCACTGGACAGCGCCCTTGCCGAGGCGGGCGGTTATCTGGAATCCAGCAGCGAATATTCCAGCAGCGGTTCCAGCCGCTCCGTAAGCCTGACCTACCGGGTGCCGCAGGCCAATTACCAGAGTTTTTTGGACGCTGTGGCCGCTGCCGGTAATGTGACCTATCGCAGCCAGCAGGCCGATGATGTGACCACCCAGTATATGGACGTGTCCGCGCGGCTTTCTAACCTGCAGGCACAGCGCACCCGCTTACAGCAATTGCAGGCACAGGCCGAAACTCTTTCGGACTTGCTGCAGATCGAGGACTCCCTCACCGAGGTGCAGTCCCAGATCGAAAGTTGGCAGAGCCAGCTGGACTGGTACAGCGATCAGGTGCAGCAGTGCACCGTGTATATCGACCTGAACGAGGTGCAGACCTACACACCCGCCGACGAGGGCTTCTTCTCCCGCATCGGCACGGCCCTTGTCTCCGGCTGGGGCAACTTTGTGAACGGCTTGCAGCAATTTGTGGTGGCGCTGGCCTCCGTCTGGCCGCTGGCAGTGCTGGCGTGTGCCGCTGTTGCCGTGGCGCTTGCATGGCGCAAAAAGCACCCGAAGAAGTGACCCCATAGAAATTCATTTTTCCGCATAAAGGCTTCCCCGGGCCGGGGGAAGCCTTTTGTTTAACCCCGTTGAAAAAACCACCCCTGTCCCGCCGGGCTGCTGCACCGGGAGACAGGGGTGATTTTTGTATATTTTGCAGTGCTTATTACACGCCGGAATAGGCTGAGAAGCCGCCGTCCACCGGCAGGCAGATGCCGGTGATGAAACCGGCTGCCTCATTGTTCAACAGGAACAGCAGCGCGCCCACAAGGTCTTTTTCACTGTCGCCAAAGTGTCCCATGGGGGTGGCGGCAAGGATCTTTTTGGTGCGGTCGGTGGGGGTGCCGTCCTCGTTGAAGAGCAGCTTTGCGTTCTGCTCGCTGGCAAAAAAGCCCGGGGCAATGGCGTTGACCCGGATGCCCACCTTGCTGAAATGTACCGCCAGCCACTGGGTAAAGTTGGTCACAGCAGCCTTGGAGCCGGAGTAGGCGGGGATCTTGGTCAGGGGCAGGTAGGCATTCATGCTGGAAATGTTCAGGATGTTGCAGCCCTCGCGCCCTACCATCTGCCGTGCAAAGGCCTGCGTGGGCAGCAGGGTGCCGATAAAGTTCAGGTTGAACACCATCTCCACGCCGCTCTCGTCCAGATCAAAAAAGGTGACGGTGTCGCTTTCCAGATCGGCCATCTCAAAATATTCCTTGTCCGTATTGGCGCGGGCGTTGTTGCCGCCGGCACCGTTCACAAGGATATCGCAGGGGCCAAAGTCTGCCAGCACATCCTCGGCTACCTGCAGGCAGTTGGCCTTGTTCATCACGTTGCAGGTGTAGCCCTTGGCGGTGCCGCCCTCGGCTTCGATCTCGTCCGCAAGCTCCTTGAGCTTATCCATGTTGCGGCCCAGCAGCGCCACCTTTGCGCCCGCCCGTGCCAGCGCCTTGGCAAAAATGGAGCACAGCGTCCCGCTTGCGCCGGTGACGACAGCCACCTTGCCGGTGAGATCTGTGTTCAGTACATTCTTTTCCATAACATCCTCCTGCTACAGCTGTATTCATTGGCTAGAGTATAACAGAAAAAGACGGTCTTTGCCAGAACGTTCTTATTATAAAATGGGAAAGTTTTATTCTTTTTGCCGGGCAACAAGCACGATATCTTCTGGATGCAGTGCAGACGCAATCGCGCAAAATCGCAAAAATGACCGTTTTTACCTTGAAGATCTTCTAACTCTTCCAAAGCAAAAGCAGTATGATAAAAGCATGACAAACACATACTGACTTCGGCTGCGCTGCCCTCAGCGGGCTACACTGTTCAAGCCGCAGCGGGCTGCGCCTATGACCCACAGAGTTTTGAACAATGTGGGCATTCAGACCTGGAAACACAGCATTCCGCACCCACAATGTTCAACCCGAACGATGTGAACATTTGACGTAGGACAGTTTCTTTTTGCACACTGATCAAATATAAAAAGTTATAATAATATTCTACACTGTTCACGCTGCACAATGTGCAACAGCGGCGGCGCTTCCCACTTTGATGTGAACACAAAAAAGCAGGTTGAATTTAAAAAATTCAACCTGCTTGGTGGTTGCGGGGGCCGGATTTGAACCAACGACCTTCGGGTTATGAGCCCGACGAGCTACCAGACTGCTCCACCCCGCGATATTTACTTTTTTTGCTTTTCAGCGGTTCTCGCTGACTGCTCAAGTATAATACCACAGAGCGGGTAGAATGTCAACCCTTTTTGAGAAAAATTTTCGTATTCTCCTGCCGCAGCTTTTAACGCACCATTGTCCGGTGCTGTGCGCGGTATTCGGCGGGGGTGATGCCGTACAGACGGCGGAAGGTTTTCAGGAAGCTGCTGTAATCCGGAAAGCCGCTTTCGGTGCAGGCATTCAGGACGGAAACGCCCTCTTCCAGCGCCTTGCGGCAGTGCTGCATCCGCAGATAGATCAGGTAGTTGTGGATACTCTCCATGGTGCACTCCTTGAACGCACGGGAAAGGTGCTCCCGGCTGGCGTAAAGTTCCTGCGCCAGCTGCGCGGTGGTAAGGGTCTGGTTCTGATAATGCGTTTGCAGGTAGACCACCGCGCGCGACCAGCACACTGGTGCTGCTGGGTGTTCTAAGCCCTGACTGTTCCGGGTAAAGCAACGAATACGTTGCCCCCATTTCTCTGAAGATATCCTGCATCTGAAGGGGAATGGGAGCATTTTTTATCAAAAATTTGAGAGGAGTAAAAACTATGGAGATCTGCTCCCGTTTTACCGGCATGGAGCGCAAGGACGGCGCTTTCCTGCTGCATACTGATAATGCTGATATCAAGGTCTGCTTTGTGACCGATGAGATCGTCCGCGTCCGCGCAAGCTTTGACCATGAGCTGGCAGAGGAGCCCTACGTCCTGATGACCACCGCATGGGAGGATCGGATAAAACCACTTTCTGATGTAGCCCTTTACAGGTCTGCACGCATCCACCACACGCCCGATTCTTACACCAAACGCGAACTTGTCGGGGCGGGGCCCCTCCATCTTGCTTACGCAAGACCGTTCGGTCGCTTAAAAGCCCCACTGGGGCTTTCATTGCTCCGCTCCACTGCGCAAACGCGAACTTTTGAGAATACGCTACTTTCGGCAGCTTGCAAGAAAGAACAAGGAAAACTTTGGCAAAAAGAGAGAGGGCCGGACGATGCCAGCCCTCTTGACAAGGAAAAACACAAGGCTCTTTATTATAATAAAGCTATAAGAACATAATAAAGGCAATTATTTGAAATTTTTGAAAAAACAGAAATCATTTTGATGATATGGGACGTTTTAATAGACAGGAAGGGGGTGAACCGTATCCAGACAGAATTATTGCTGCGGAAAGCGCAGAGCGGAGATACGGGTGCGCTGGACACTCTGATTACAGCGTACTATCCACAAATTCTGAACTATTGCCGTTGGCATACAGCGGACGAGCAGCAGGCGCAGGATGCAGCACAGGAAACCTTTTTGAAAGCGGTGCGCTGGCTGGATTCCTGTGGTGGATTTCAGGGGGCATTCCGTCCCTTTCTGTACAAAATCGCAAAAAACATTTGCATCGATCTGAACCGTACTATGGAGCGGACGGAGGTATCGCTGGAGAGCTTGCCGGGCGAACCCGCCTATCAGGAAAGCGGCTTTGCTGCGGCAGAGGAGAAAGCAAACCTGCGAGCGCTGACGGTCCAGCTGGAGCCGGAACAGCGGGAACTGGTATTGCTGCGGTTCGCACAACAGCTTAAATTGCGGGAGATCGCGCAGATTACAGGTCTGCCCCTGCGCACAGTGCAGTCCCGCCTGCGTGCCGCATTGAAAACCTTGAAAATGCAATTGGAAAAGGAGGACTGGAGATGAATCGAGCCTTTGAAAAAGAACTGTCCAGAGCACTGGCGGCAGAGCCGGACACAGCCGCACCGAAAACGCTGCTGCGCCGCTGCCGGGCGGAACATATCGTAAAACAACGGAGTGATTGGCGTGATTTGCTGCACTGCCAGTTCAAATTGCTGGGCTGGAAGGTCTGGGTGCTGGAAGCAATGGCGGCACTGGCGTTGTACAGTGTGGGTCGGGAACTTGCCCTGTGGGAGAAGGCATGGACATTACGCAATGCACTGTTTGGTCTGAGCACCCTTGCCATGCTGACAGCCCTGCTCGGTCTGCCGTTTTTATACCGGGCAAGTCAATATAAGATGCTTGAACTGGAACAAGCCACATATGCCGGAATCGGTCGTCCACTGGTGATGCGGTTTTTGTTGCTGCTGGCGGGGGAAATGATCCTGCTGGGAGTGCTGGTACTCAATGTGCGGGCAGCCGTGCCATGGAGCATCGGGCAACTGCTGGCGGTGTTGACCGTGCCATTTCTGACTGCAAACAATGAGCTGCTTCTGCTGCTGCGCTGGGTGCGCCCGGAATGGATGATGACCGGGGCTGTACCGCTGTTTGCAGGGCAGCTGTGTTTGCTGCGGTTCGTGCGATTGTCGGAACTGCCGAAAGGTCTGCCACTGGCGGCGGGCGTGCTGGTGCTCTGCATGGTGTTGCAGTGCATCCGGCTTGCCGCCCGGTCAGAATATATTGCAGAAGCTTGAAAGGAACAAGTCATGGAACTGAAAATTCAGAATATTACAAAGCGATACCGGGATAAAACGGCGGTGGATGATGTGTCCATCACTCTCACGCCGGGTGTGTGGGGACTGCTGGGGGCGAATGGTGCAGGCAAAACAACCTTAATGCGGATGCTGGCGGGCATTCTGCGGCCCAGCAGTGGCCGGATTTTGTGCGATGGGGTGGAGATTGGGACGCTTGGTGCGGCCTACCGGGAAAAGCTGGGGTATCTGCCGCAGGAATTCGGGTTTTACCCGGAATTCACGGTGCAGGACTATCTGGAATATATGGCGGCGCTCAAGGGTCTGCCGCGCACAGAGGCTGCCCGGCAGATCGACGCACTGCTGGAGCGGGTAAGCCTCACTGAGGTGCGCCGCAAAAAGATCATAAAGCTTTCCGGCGGTATGAAGCGCCGGGTAGGCATCGCACAGGCACTGCTCAACGACCCGGAAATTTTAATTCTAGATGAGCCCACGGCAGGGCTGGACCCCGGAGAACGGGTGCGCTTCCGCAATCTGCTGTCGGAGTTTGCGCAGGAACGGATCGTTCTCATTTCAACGCATATCGTTTCGGATGTGGAATACATTGCGGCCGAAAATGCCGTGATGAAGGCTGGCAAAATCATTGCACAGGACACCACCGAAGGGCTGGTAAAGCAGATCGAAGCCAAAGTCTGGCAGGGGAATATCCCGATGGAACAGCTTGCCCGGTGGGAATACCGGCTGCGGGTAGTGAACCTGCGCAACGAGCCGGACGGAACGGTAACATTGCGGTATCTGGCGGATGCACCGCAGCTGCCGGACAGCGTCCCGGCACAGCCCCGGCTGGAAGATCTGTATCTGTGGCTGTTCCCGGAGGAAATGGAGGAAGCAAAATGAACCTGTATCGTTTGGAATTGAAACGTGTGTGCAAAACCCGTATGACAGCTATTCTGCTGGCCATTGCACTGGTGCTGGCCGTGGTCATGGCATATCTGCCGGTGACCTTTATCGGCTGGACGGAACTGGATGCCAGCGGAAACGAAGTGCGTTACACGGGTCTGAAAGCAATCCGGAAACGGCAGGAGCAGCAGGTATCCGGTACCATCACGCCGGATGTCATGCAGGAAGCACTGGAAGCCTATCAGCGGGTGTACCGGCAGTATGGTGCAAGCTCCATCAACGATATCCCGGACGAGGTATTTTATAAAGAACTTGCCCGATATCGGCCTCTTGTGAACAACGCAAAGGAAGCCTTTGCCGACCCGAAAACCGGCATGGCACCGGGCGTGATGGGGCTGACCGCAGAGGATATGCAGAACTTTTACAGCCAGCTCCCCAAACGGCTGGAATCGGTGATCTGGCTGGAACAAAGCGGAAAGCCCGGCTATGAGCAGGCGCAGGCCATTGCACAGAAAAAGTTCGATGCTGTACAAAAACCGTTCACCTATTCATTTGGGGTCAGTTCAGACGCAATGGATTACCAGACCCTGTTGAGCTTGCTGCTCACCCTGCTGTGCGCGGTGATTGCGGCCCCGGTGTTTGCATCGGATGCACAGACCGGGGCGCAGGACATCCAACTGTGCACAAAAAACGGCGGTCTGCGGCTAGCAGCGGCAAAGCTAGCGGCGGCGTTTAGTATCACAGGGGCAGCGTATCTGCTCTGCGGCGTGGTGTGGATCCTGGTCACGAATGCTCTATTTGGCTGGGAAAGTACCCAAACTTCCGTGCAATGGCTGTTTTCTGTGACCAGCCTGCTGCCGTATACCGTTGGCCAGATGGAGTGGGCCATGCTGGTGGCAAACTTCCTGATCTTCTTTGCGGAGGTGGCCTTTGTGCTGATGGCATCCGTATGGGCCAAGAACAACCTGACCGCTTTGTCTGTGGCGCTGATCAGTGTGGTGGCACCGCTGATTGTTTATATGGTCGTGCCGGGCTCCTTTGGAGAATGGCTGTCCACCCTGATTCCGGCAGGGGGCATTGGGCTTTCCAATGCATTGCTGTATAAAATGATCAGCTTTGATTTTCTCTATGCAGGCGGGCATGCCTTCTTTCAGGCAGATGTACTGCTGGCATCGGCACCGATCAAGATCGTTCTGCTCGTTGGATTGGCAGCATGGGGGTATCTGCGAAAGACCAAGGTGGCTTAAAAGGAAACGCTACTGAAAAAAGTTCATCGGATGCATAGAAAACTGCATCGGATGAACTTTTGTGTCCTAAGCTCCCTGCCATGAATCATAGTTGTTGATGTACATTTGATGCGTGGTCTAACATTCTTTCCACAACTTTCTCGTATTATCTTTCAATAACAAGCACAAAGGCAGGCACACCATGTTTCCATAGTGTACCTGCCTTTTTCGTCTTTACGGGTTCAGTGTACCTACTACACCAATCCGCCTATTCAATTCTTACACCACACCGCTTTGTAAGGCTCCTTTTCGGGAAAACGACCCAAAATTGGTGTAGTTGTGGTGTAGTACCGCAGATATCTCCCGAATTTCATTTGAAAATTCATCATATCTACGTTTTAATTTTGTATTTTACTGCTCAATCGGCTTCATCGTGGGGATGTGGCAAGATTCAGCCCTGTTTTCGTCCAACAGGCTCCAACAACATCCTCAAAACTGGCGAAATTCATCGGGAACAGTCCGTCAAGCTCCAACACTGTCCACGAAAGTTGTACACAGTTTTGTTCACGACCCATTTTTCAAGGGGCTTGACGGAAACTGGGACGGACTTTGTGGCAAGCTGTTGAACGTAACTATCCGTGATGTGCTACATTGCCCAACAGAGGAGAACATCTCGGTTATTCTGCATCCAGACCTTACCTTACGAGCAGTGCGCTCTGCAAAGCGGTCATGGATGCCTTCTTCTTTTCTTGGGTCGCTTCTGCGTACACATCCATTGTAGTGGAAATATCCGCATGACCCATGATTTCCTGAATGACCTTCAGGTTGGTTTCGTTTTCGCAGAAACGGGTGCAGAACGTATGCCGGAGATGGTGGCAGCTGAAGTGAGGCAGAAGAACCGGGTCACGGTTCTCCTCTTCGGCTTTGGCTGCTTCCTCTTTATTATAGTCTGCGCAAATCGAGTGAATCGTCCGATTGATCATGCCCGGCAGATAGACTTTGCCTTCTCCCGTGCAGAATACAAATCCAGAGTAACCATCAATCTCATCGGTGGAAAATCCAATCACCTTTTGATACTGATATTCTTCCAGAAAAGCATCGAACACCTCGTCCAGCATGGGGATGATACGGATACCTGCGCTGGTTTTAGGGGAGTTGACCCGATTGATGCAGGTGCCATCATCCTGCGCACGATAGACCAGATTATGGTTGATATTGATCGTCCGATTCTTGAAATCAATGTCCTGCCACCGCAGACCCAACACCTCGCCAATGCGACAACCAGTACCGAGCATTACAGTAAACAGCGGATACCATCCGCGATACTCTGCGCTGTTGGCGATGTAATTGGTAAATGCCCGCTGTTCGGGAATCGTCAGTGCATGACGCTTTTTCTTTTCCCAGCTGTGACTCTTCTTGATCTCCGTCATAACTCCGTCCGTAGGGTTCAGGCGCAGCAGCCCATCACGGACTGCCATGGTAAAGGCCGGGTGCAGCAGGGTGTTCACGATTTCCATGCTGTTCGGTTTGAAGCCCTTCTCCAAAATCAGAGAATAGTAGAACTTCTTGACATCCGTGTACTTGATTTTGCTGATGCGCATTTTCCCGAAGCTCTCCCGAACGTAGTGATTATACATATATTTATAGTTGGTGCGCGTAGACTGTTTCAGGTCGTACTTCTGAGAAATGTATTCATCGAACAGTTCGTTCAACGTGATGCGTTCTGCACGGTCAGGGTCCAATCCATCTTCGATTGATCTGCGAATCTTTACCTCCTTTTTGCGTAATTCAGCTAAATCCTTTGCATAGACTGCCCGGTGTTCGCCGCGAATCGTAGTATAGCGGAACACATAACGGCCATCTTTGCGCTGGGATTCACCCTTTTTCAAGGCGTACCCACGAGAATCTTTTCTTGTTGCCATTCTTCTCACCTCATTTTCAGATTTGAGGAAAACAGCCATATCCTGATGGACTGCATCAAAGATTATGAAATCAATTTCTGCCGTCCTGCTCCAAGGATACCCGATGTTCTCCGTCTTTGCAAGGATGTCGGACCGATGGGAGACAAAAAAATTCGCCGCATCCGGGAGGAAACGGCGAACCAGTTATGGAATCTTTACTTTTTGACTTTTTCAATCATACACGTGTGCTTCTTTGTGGCCTTATCATAATTGATGCCGACCAACAGCAGATTGCCCTGATAATCCTTCAGCGCATTGCCGTAGTGCTTCTCCTTGATTTGAGCCAATGCACCAGCTGCACTCTTGTCCCATTTCAGTTCGATCACTACCGCTGGTTTATCCAGATGCAGCTTCCGGGGAATCATGCACACATCGGCAAAGCCTTTGCCTGCGGGCAGCTCTCGCACCATCGTGTAATACTCTCGTGCAAAGTAGAACGCCAGATTGATGGTGCAGCTCAACGAATTTTCATCGTTATATTGAAGGATTGACACTTCTTCGTGTGCCTTATCAATTCCGGCTGCAACAGCATCTGCATCCATCGCCCACAGTGCATCCAGCAGTTTGCGTGATGCTTCTACGGAATCCATCACGCCATGCCAGTTCATCGTGCTGATGGCATTGACGTACTCCTGCGAAACTTCCTTGTTGGGAATCATCACGGTTTCGTCTGCGCTGTTATAGGTCAGATACCCCAGATGCACCAGCAGGGTCAGCACATCGTCCTTGCTGGCAAAGGTCGTCATGTCGTTGCTGAACGTACCTGTATTGACTTTTACAGCTTCGCCTGCCAGCATTCGGACAACTGCATCCTGCAAGCCATCCATATCCATCTGGATGTAGATTTTCAGGGCTTCGTAGGTTTCCGTCTGGTTCCAGTAGGTTCCAAACTTGTGCCGCAGCATCGCTTCGACAACCGATTTGGGGCTGTACATAGAGAAATGTTCATCTCCGGCCTGCCGATGAGCAATCAGGTCATAGCCATCGTACCATGCCTTGGCTTCTTCAAAGCTCATCTGATACTTTTCGCACAGCGCAGCCACTTCCTGTTCGGTAAAGCCAAAGTACTCTGCCAGTTCACCGGGGTCGGTCATGGAATACTCGGTGAACATATTCAGCGCAGAATGGGAACCATACTTTTTGATGGGCAGAATGCCCGTCATATAGGCCAGTGCGACATAATCCTTGTCCTTCAGCCATGCCCGCAGGAAGTCCAGATATTTCTTCTGTGCATCCTGATTCTGCTGATATTCCCGGAACAGGCAGTCCCACTCGTCGATCAGAATCACAAAAGATCGCTTTGTTTTTGCGTAAATATCCTTCATGACCTGAATCAGGTTGTTCTCATCCCTGAAACGGACTTCCTGAAAATGGTCGGTCAGATCAAAGACCAGATACTTTTGCAGCATCGTCAGCATTTCATCCATGCTGTGCGTCATGCTGAGAAATTCCTGCATATTGACCTTGAGCACATCATACTGATTCAAATGCTGCTGGTAAGATGCCGCCTTACTGATTTTCAGGGAATGGAACAGCGGTGCGGAATCCTCGCCGCGGTCATAGTATGCCGCCAGCATATCCGCTGCCATCGACTTACCAAAACGCCGGGGACGGCTGACGCAGAGAAACTTCTGCCGCGTGTTCAAAACCGCATTTGTCTTTTCGATCAGTCCTGTCTTGTCCACATAGATCTCCGAGTTCAGACTTTCCTGAAAGCCTTTGCTGCCCGGATTCAGATAACTGCCCATGCGACACCCTCCCATCTCAGCGAATGTTACTATGTTCATTATACTCTAATCTTCCCAGAATCACAAGAACAGGTTGATTTTATGTATGGCTTCCGGCTGCACACCGAAAGCCAAAAATCACATCCGAAAAGTATCCAGATACTCATCGAAGATGTCCAGATTCACCAATACCAAGCGGCGAATCTTGTAGATTGCTCCTGCTTCTTTTGCAATCTGCTCAAATGTATGCAGCCCCATCGAGTAGAGTTCTGCGCCCTCCTGATAGCGGACAAACCGCTTCTTGCCAGACTTGACCATGGGCTCCAGTTCTTTGATCTCGTTTCTCGTATATGCCATATCGCACCTCTTTCAGTTCAGATGTTTTTGTTCAGACGATCAATCAACCGTCCTGCTCCAAGAATATACGGTTGCATCCGTGTTTGCAAGGATGTCAGTCGTATTATTAAATACAGTCTGTATTTATTTTGAAATTATGCCGAATTGCAATTTTTATTGCGAATATTTTCCCGATCCAAGGCCAGACTGCACTTCAAAGCCTTTTCAATTTGTTCCATCTCCCATTCGCTCGTCAGTCCCATAAAATTATTGATGCGCTCTTTGTCAATCGTAAATATCTGCTCCAACAATACGACCGATGGGCGGCTGAATGCCGGATTCTTATCAATGAGAACATGGGTAGGCTGGTTTGGCTTTTTGGAAACCTTTGAGGTCACAGCAGCCACGATCACGGTCGGTGCAAATTTATTTCCTGTATTATTTTGAATTACAATAACAGGACGTTTACCTCCTTGCTCGGAGCCATAATGCGGGTCGAGGTCTGCAAAATAGATTTCGCCACGGCGAAAACCAAAATCTCTCGTCACATAAACGATAGCGGTCAACCCCCTTTTTCTCTATGTAGGCAAAAGCCGCCCTTTCGGACGGCCTTTGCGGTGAGAAGAAAACTGCCTTTGAGCAGAAATATTACTGCTTGATGGGAAGGCTCTTGGAACGGCTGGAGCCGTTATAGACTTTCAGAATCTGGTGCATATACTTCTGATAGTTCGGGCCGCTCATCGCCTGCCCGCTGCGGTAAATCGTCAGGGGACTGGTGCGCTTGAGCTGCTTGATCAGACGAATCGGGTCATACTCGTGGTCGTACAGTGCCACAAAGCGAACAACGCCCTGCAGCACCTCAGAACGGAGCGAGTCGATGTCTCCCTCCCATGCTTCTGCCAGAACACGAAGTGCATCTGTGTAAATGCGTTCGCCGTGCTGCCGATATTCGGCAAATGCGGTAGCGATGCAGGCGATCTTCCACTTGGCGTGACTCTGGTTGAAACTCAGACCAAAGCCGGCGCGCTGGGTAGCACTCAGGAATGCGATGGCTTCCGAATCGCCGCCGTGGATCTTGGCGCGCAGCTTTGCGCCCGCCGTAAGCGGTGCCGAGATTCCGGTCTGCTGTGCAAACAGCAGGGCTTCTTCCTGTTCGGTCAGACCGGAGTATACCTTGCAGAGGATGTCGAGATCACAGTTGTTGTTCCGCAGCTTGCGTGCGGCGATGGTATGCTGACCATCAAAGACGTAGTAGTGACCATTGCGGTAGCTGACCTTGGGCGCATTGGCGATGCGCTCATCAAACTCAGCAGCAATGCGCTTGACCCGGTTGGCGTTGAGATGCCGCTGGTAGTAGCTGCGCGGCACTTCCAGAAACTTGCTGTTGATGACCATTTCGTGATGAACAAGTTTAATCATAGGCAAATTCTCCTTCCAGTTTTACGATATAATCCTTTGCTTTCTGCAAAAGTCCAACGACTTTCTGACGGATTTTTGGGTTTTTGAGAAATTCCGGGTAATTTTCAAAACAGACATCCAGACGATAGATCATCGTATCTGCTGCCGATGCCACTTCGCTGAGCATCCCTTCTGCATCGGCCACCTGTTCAACGGATTCCATCTTATTGGACAAGGCACGGATGGTTTGCAGTTTAGTCAGCGGCTTTTCGGAAGATGGCAACGATTCACGAGATTCTTCAACGACTGCCAACGCATCATCTGTCTTATTAGATGGGCTTATTTCGGTGGTAGCCATTTTTTTAGTTGGATTCTTCTTTTTGGTTTTTGATTTTCTTATATTTTTGAGAGGAGGTTTGGAAATGCAGATTTTCTCCACTAGCGCGGGGCGTTCTTCAGGAGGGGTACGAGCAAGAGCGATAATATCTTTCGCTGTACCCTTTACAGCGCCAGAAAGAATTTTTTGGCGACTTCCGGGTTGAACTTCTTCAGCAACATCTACACCCTTTGCAAATTGTTCGGCTCTCAAAACTGTGTTTTTGCTGATTCCATTTTCAGATGCAATCTGTTGACACTTCCAACCGTTGCTTTGGTGCTTCCCATTTTGGGAAGCACCACTTTGCTCTGCTAAAGTATACTGGTTTCCATGAAAGCTAACCAGTTGCTTTTCGGCTTCATACTGTTTTCCTATCAAATAGCTTTTTTGTTCTGTGTTCAAATTCCGCCGCCCAAGCTGGTTCTTGCAGATCCAGATGATTGCTTCAAATCGGTCTGAAAATTCTTTCTCATGGACGGTGTAGGGAATATCGGGATGCTTCTGAAGAATAGCGTAACGGTTATGACCGTCAACGATCAGCCCATTCCAGACGATGATGGGATTGATAACCTTGCCATCGTTGACAATGTTTTTTTCAAGTTGATCCAGCTCCTCAAAAGTCAGCGGTGGAATCTTGCCCTGAAACTCCGGGTCAACTTTAAGCGCAGATAAGTTCATCATCAAACCGTCCTTTCTTCGTGTAGGTGGCTTTGGGGCTGGTGGGCTGGATGTAATAGTCAAACCCATAGCGGGTCTGGCAGTAGGTGCAAGGCTCCTTAATGGTCTGTTTGGGGTCTGCACGGCGGACACGGATGCCACGGGCGTTCCGAAAGGCATTCAGGCAGCGGGGGCAAAGGGTGGTCAGGGTCGATTCGTCGGTCTCGTGGGTAAAAGTACGGCTCATAGTCATTACCTCCGTGTCATCAGAATGAATATTCGGTATGGAAAAAGCCCACGGCCTTGATTCAGAAGAATCCCGGTGGTGGGCTTTGGAGTCTTAGTTAAGTGTTCCACCCTATTTGTCCTCAACGCCCGGTGGATCTGGAATACACCTCGGTAAGCGGGGATTTACACCAGCCGCTTTCATTGGCCTTTCAGCCACCCCGCCTTCTTTATGGCCGGGCCGCGAATTACGGAAGTTTCATTGTTTTGTCCGAGGGAATGATATTCAGTTTTCAAGGTACGTCTTACAGTTTTGGGCTTCTCCCCATCTGGGGTGTTGCCCTTGCTGTGACCATAGTGTACCTGAAAACTGAATGCTTTTTTAGGAGGTCGTACCTCCGGTTTTTTGGTTTAAAAAACCGGAGGTAATGCTTCCGGTTTTGACATGAAAACAACGTTGAGACGATGTTTCGCTTTTGCGAAAAATACGATAAAATCGAAATTTTTCAAAAAAGTTTTTTGAGCACAAAAACAAAAAAACGCCCCTCTGAACAAGCAGCGCAATGCTGCCTGCCCGGAGGGGCGCAATTTTATATAGAGTTAAAGTTCTTCCGCGATTTCAGACAGTTTCTGCATAATACGCTGCAATTTCAAACGGAGCTTTTGATTTGTCAAACGCTTTTGCTGCAACTTGTTTCGTAAGCTTTCTTCTTGGTCAGATAACGACTTTCCCATAATCAAATGATCCAGTGTTACATCAAAAAATGCAGCGATCTCGATGAAAAGGTCAATAGAAGGAATATACTCCCCACTCTCAAGACTGCGGAGGTGGCGGTCGCTGACATTCAAGCGGACGGCCAGTTCTTCCTGCGTCAGGTAGCGCTCTCTGCGCAGCTTTTGAATACGCTTTCCGGTGTTGAACTGATCATAATACATCATATGCCAGCCCTCCGACCAAGCAGGTAGGCAGCCACAAGCTGCGCCACAAGGTCAGAGCGCAAAGATACAGTCGGCGGGTCAGATTCTGTTTGCCGGGACTTGGTTTGTACTCGATGATTCTCCTTTTCATGTTTTTGTCCTTTCGTTTTCAATGGTGGAAGGCGGGCAGAGCGCAAAAGCGCGGTGCATCTATAATAGAGAAAAATCTCTATGTTATAGGGCAAAAAGAAAAACGTCAGGGCTATAATGCAGGCATTGATAAATAGCAGCGGCTTCGTACAATGCTGGTGCATTTCCAATAGGGTACATAAACCGATGTCAATGTGTTATTTATCGGATTTCCTGATCGATTGCAGTGAAAATCGAGGCGTTAAAGAAATCTACAAGCGTAATTCCAAGGCCATCACACAGTTTTTTGACGGTTGGAACGGTAACGCTCTGCTGGGAGGAATCAAGCATACTGTAAACGGTGGACGGAGTGACACCGGAACGGACAGCGAGGGCATTGGGACTTATGTTGCGTTCCTCGCAAAGCTCTTTGAAACGTAATGCAACGGCATCTTTTACTTTTGTATCTTCATCGGTCGCTAATATCATATGTCTGTTCTCCTTTTTTTGTAGATATTAGCGGAAATAGGTTGTTTTTGTGTACGGCGCACCGTATATTCAAGAATGATATTCCCGAAATTTTGCCACGAAAATCAACCGACAGAAAGACAAGAAAAGGTATCCTCCATTTGGTTAATGGAAGAAGGAACTCAACAAGTTACGATTTATCGAAGATTTTACGAATGCCTGACCACGAATCGCCCCTTAAAAGTTTTCGAAAACACGATTTATTTCTTTTCGTTTGCGTGTCATATCAGAGTGAACATATTTTTTTAACGTGACTGCAGCATCTGCATGACCCAACAGTTCGCTCAAGGTTTTAATGTCGCAATGCGCCTGCAAGCAGGTCGTTGCAAAGGTGTGGCGAAGCGCATGAGGATGCGCCTGATGGACACTGGCTTTTTTCAGATAGCCGTAAATGCTCTTACGGTAGCATCGAGGTTCGACTGGCTTTTCCTCATTGCCAGAAAGAAACCACGTTCCGCTGCTGAAATCTTTCGACAGCTTCTTCAGAACACGAAGCAGCGATTTTGGAAGTGGAATCTCACGATGGGAGTTTTGGGTCTTGGGGGATTGAACGATGACTTTTGTATGGCCATTTCCACAAGAGATCCGAGTCACTGTCCGTTGGATCGTCACAGTTCCTGCCGATAAATCAAAATCTCCCCATTTCAATCCGCAGATCTCGCCGATACGCAGCCCTAACTGAAAGCCAAGCAGTAGACCTATTTTCCGGGGCGTAGGCGCATCCATTACGAACGACTGTAATTTCTTTTGTTCTTCTGTGGTAAACGGCAGCAGCACTTTTGGGGATTTTTGCGGCAGCTTTACCATGATTTCCAAAGGGCGAATAAGATGAAAATGCGCTGCATACTTGCAGATGCGCCGCAGCATCGACAAGCACTCCTGTGCCATGGTTGCCCCTAAAGGCTTTTGCTTTCCGTTGGCTGGTGTTATCACTGCCAAAAGTCCCTGCTCCAGAATTTTTTCGCTTAAAGCACTCACTTTGAAATCCCCGAAAACAGGTTGGAGATAATGTCGCAAAGTATACTGATAGTGTGAAAAAGTCGATTCTTTTACACCATGCCGGACAGAATACAACCATTGCTCTGAAATTTCCGAAAAAGTAATATCGGTGCTGTTCAGGTTGTAAATGCCGTACTCTGCTTTCTTACGGGCAGAGATTTCCCTTACTTCGGTATAAGTCGCCCCATATACATAGCCCCAGCAGGGCTTTCCGTCCGCAGAACGGCCTTTGATATATCGGCCTTCCCACCGCCCATCGCTGCGCTTTCGGATGTTTTCACCGCGTCTTGCCATATAAAGCCTCCTGCTGACACCTTATTGACCACTAATGATTTGAAAATTGAATTTGTGGCTGATTATCTGAACAAATTGGACAATAAATCACAAAAAGATTGACTATATCGCTGAAAATTCTCCGGGGGGGGGTACAAAATGATGACTGTTCCTCTTTACTCAATGGTAATTTAATGTTAAAATAGAATGGTCAAAATAACAAGATTTGTCAAACACATGGTATCTTCCATTAACCAAATGAGAGATACCCCTTTATTGCGGAAAGGGGTGAACAAGGTGGCATTGCGCCTGTTTGAACACAACGAAAAAGCATATCATGCGGCAGTCCGGATGATGGACCAGTATGGCAAGGCTGCCATTGTTCATCCCACCGGCACCGGAAAGAGCTACATTGCGTTCAAGCTGATCGAGGACAACCCGGAGAAGGTCGTGATCTGGCTTTCTCCCAGTGAATATATCTTTAAGACCCAGCTGGAGAGCCTGAAAAGGAACGACCCGGATTTTCCGCTGGCAAACGTTCACTTTTATACCTACGCCAAACTGATGTGCTGCACGCAGGCGCAGCTGGACGAAATTGCGGCGCAGAAGCCTGCTTATATTATACTCGATGAATTCCACCGTGCCGGTGCTGAATGTTGGGGCGAAAGCACGGTGGCTTTATTAAAGTTATGCCCGGATGCAAAGCTTCTGGGGCTGACGGCAACAAACATCCGGTATCTGGATAATAACCGTGACATGGCCGAAGAGCTCTTTGATGGGCATACGGCGAGCGACATGACCCTTGGCGAAGCAGTCGTCAGGGGCATTTTGCCTGCCCCGAAATATGTAACTACGGTCTACCAGTACCAGAAAGCCCTTGCAAAGTATCAGGCGCGGGTGGATAACCTGCGGACACCGGGCATTCAGGACGCCAACCAAAAATATCTGGATGCGCTGCGCCGGGCACTGGAGCAGGCGGACGGTCTGGACAGGGTCTTTGCCCATCATATCACAAACAAATCTGGCAAGTACATTGTGTTCTGCGCCAACAAGGAGCACATGGACGAGATGGTATCCCATGTGCCGGAGTGGTTCGCCGGGGTCAACCCAGATGTGGTGGTGTACGAAGCCTACTCGGATGACCCGAATACGGATAAGGCGTTTGCGGACTTCAAAACGGACACAAGCGACCGTCTGAAGCTGCTGTTCTGCATCGACATGCTCAACGAGGGCGTCCATGTGGAGGGCATTTCCGGGGTCATTTTGTTCCGTCCAACGATTTCGCCCATTATCTACAAGCAGCAGATAGGGCGTGCCCTGACCGCTGGGGATAATACAACGCCGCTTATCCTAGATGTTGTCAACAATTTCGAGGGCTTGACCAGTATTTCCGGTTTGCAAGGCGAGATGCAGGAGGCGGTCCACCGGCTCTATGCCAACGGTGAGGGCGATAGGATCGTCACCGAGCGATTCGAGGTCATCGAGCAGGTGCATGACTGCCGGGTGCTGTTCGAGCAGCTGCAGGCGAGCCTTTCGTCCGGTTGGGAGCACTACTTCTCCGAGGCAAGCATCTACTATGCGGAACACGGCAACCTGAATGTCCCGAAACTGTATACCACGCCCGGCGGTCTGAGCCTTGGCGTGTGGCTGGTCACTCAGCGTCGTGTGCGCGAGGGACAAATTCAAGGCATCCTGACCGAACAACAGATTCAACGGCTGGACAGCATCGGCATGGTCTGGGGCAACCGGAAGGAAATTGCGTGGCAGCACGGATTTGAGGTCGCAAAGAAATACCACGACACCTACGGAAACCTGATGGTGCCCGGAAAATATGTAGACCCGGACGGCTATCCCTTAGGACAGTGGATCATCAAGACCCGGCAGCAAAAGCTGAACGGCCGACTGAAGGAAGAACGCATCGCACAGCTTGATGAGATCGGCATGGTGTGGAACATTTTCGATGCCAAGTGGGAAAAGGCTTATGCGCTGGCTGCGGCTTATTATGAGGAAAACGGCAACCTGAATATCCCACGTTCCTATGTGACAGCGGCTGGCGAACGGCTGGGGCAATGGGTCGAAAGCCAGCAATGGGCGTACCCGAAAGGAAAACTGACGGAGGAACAGGTCGAGCGGCTCAGCCGGATCGGGATGTACTGGGGCAATCGCAATGACCGCAAGTGGAACGAGGGGTATCAGGAGGCAAAGCGCTATTTTGATGCCCACGGCGACCTGAACGTCCCAGCAGAATATGTGTCACCGGGCGGTTACAACCTCGGAAATTGGGTCAAACGGCAGCGGTATACCCGCCAGAATCCTGAAAAAAGCGGCGCTGTTTTGACAGAGGAGCGGATTGCAAAGCTGGATGAAATCGGGATGCGGTGGGGGAAAAGTAACCCTAAGCACCCGTCTAAGCAGGCAGCACAAGCCGAAAGAGTTACGGCAAAAGCAGGTTGAAAAAAGTTGAACGAAAGACAAAAGTAACTGCTTTGTGTGCTATTAGGAACGATTGTACTTACAGACAGAAAGACAAAAAAATACGCACAAGTAAGTTAAAGGTGTGAGGAAAACATGAAAAAAATGGAAGAATTGAGCTACCACGTTGATTTTGGACCGTACTATGTCCACTTGACTCAGAAACAGAAAAGATATCTTGCGGCAAGATCCATAATTGACCGGATTTTGGCAGCGCTGGCGTTAGTTTTACTTTCACCCTTGTTTTTGGCGGTAAGTATTGCACAAAAAGTCAGTGCACCGGACGAACCGATTTTCTTTCTGCAAAAGCGAGTAGGTAAAGGTGCGCATTGCTTTAATATCATCAAGTTCCGAACGATGAAGAGCTCTGCACCGAAAAATGTAGCGACCGGTGACTTAGAAAGCCCGGAAATGTATATTTCACGACTGGGACGATTTCTGCGGGATACCAGCATTGACGAACTGCCGCAGTTTGTCAATGTGGTGCGTGGGGAAATGAGCCTCATCGGTCCTCGTCCGTTGGTGTATACCGAGCGTGAGATTCGCTTCCTGCGGCGTTGGTATGGCGTGTATCAAGTGACGCCGGGTATCACCGGCTGGGCACAGATCAACGGCCGTGACACGGTAGATGTGTACGACAAAGTCTACTATGACCGGGAATACGTCCGGAATGTCAGCCTGAAATTTGATTTGAAGGTCATTTGGAAGAGCATTCAGGTCGTTTTGGGACGTAAGGGCGTTGTGGACGGAAAGATCGACCCGGAGTTCCGGCGAGAGAGTATTGTTTTATTAAGAGAAAGCAAAATCGTAGAGAGAAACGAGAATCTCTGTGGCCCCTGTGGAGTGAGCGTAGAATAATGTGAATCTGACTACGAAAGCGTGATGAAGTATGAATTTGCGGCAATTCATTAAAGGACATTGGTCGGCACTTATTGGCGGTTGCTTGGTTTTATTGTTAGAGGTCATACAGGAAACGGGCTATGTTGAGATTCCTCTGATAGGCTCTCAAAAAGGTTTAAATGTTTTATTCCTAATACTTAGTTTCTTGGAGGTTCTCTCTGTATGGAATTGCAGAATTGACTCAGATGTGCGCCATACCGCGCTTTTGCAAATTTGCTTAATTGCGTGTGAGGCTTACATCATTAACATTGATGTGTTTTCCAACAGCATTCAAAAATGGTCGGATTTTATTGAATCTGGTTGGAATTTGACATGGATAATATGCGGTATTTTTGAGTTGTCTTTGATTTCTGGTCACTTGGGGAATGGAAACCGTGTGATGTTGAAAATAATACGAGAGACAGCAGATTCTTTTCGTGCAATTTGGAAGAGCCATAAGCCAGAACTATGCGATTTATTGCTGATCGTTTTGGCCTTTTTACTAACGGTAGTATTCTTTGTTTGCCTTGGAGCTGTGCATCAGGACAATAGAATCGAGATAACAAATCTCCATGACATTTTTCTGCTTTTCAAAACTGGTATAGAAGTCGCAGCAAATGAGCGGGACATTTTTAATGGGTAAGGGGGGAAAATTATAAATGCTGAGAGAAATGGGTGCTTTTGGGGCGGCAATGACAGTCATTCTGCTCGTACTGATTGCAATAAAATCTATTTTGCACTATTTGAACCCCAAAGGGGAAAATAATGACCAGACAAAAAGATACAGAAAACATCGACGATTTGTTTTTGGATTTTTGTCGATTGCAACCTTAATACTTGGGGCATATATCATCACGTCGATAAAAAATCCGGAACTCTTTCAGGAAATAAATGAATCAACTACGCCTGGATTTATTTATGGCTCAAGACTTCTGGTGAAGCTCCTTGCAACAGTAGCTGGAATGTCAATTATAGCAATTGTGCTGATAATGCTTCTTGGCATGGTATTTTGTGGAGCAAGGACTATTTGGTATGCGGCATTTAATAACAAAGCTAAATTTGATGAAATAAGACAGGGAAGCCAATCCCTGTTGCAGGAAGCAATTAGAGAGCCTATGGTTAAGATCGTTCTGACAATGAGCGTTTTTGCCGCATTTATTGTGATTCCTCTTTTTTTCGGCAGCGAAGGAAAGGGAATGGTTGAATGCTGGAAAACAGGGGTATGTTACATAGGCGATCTTATCCTCAAAGGAGAAAGCGTGTCAGGCAATCCTGCAACGTCCCTTTCAGTTTCGGTTGCTGTATATATTGTCCTTTACGTTGTTATCTGCGGAACATTTTTTGGTGCGGCAAATATTGTCTATATCATATTTGATGATTTTCTCACAAAAGCATCAGGCAGAGGCTTTTTGCGGGAATATTCAAATTCTATTGGCTTGTTGGCTATCGGCATTGCGATGCTCTCCTCGGTGTTTCTTGGTAAAACGGGTTCGAATGCAGACCTTCTAAAATTTGTTGGTAATGTGTTGGAATCTATGGCAGCGGTTATCCTGCTATTTGCAGTAGGTGTTATGGTGCTTGAGATTATCAACCTGCTGGTGGATATGCAGGACACACTGCTCCGAGAAGAAAGTGGATTGATTTTTATATATCTGGTTCTTTTAGGGTCGGCACTTCTCGCCAATGTATTGCACTCGTTATATCTTGCGGTAAGCAGCCTGTTCGTAACCAGCGATGGAACAACTGCAAGGATAGAAAAAATTTATGAAGATATTCTTGATGGAATATGCGATGCAGTAGATCAAAAAGTGGAACGTCTAAGGAATAGATATAAATATACCGATAAGGCAACGTTTCGTTTCTTTAACAGTAAGATTACGAGGAAGCGAGAGAAATGAAGATGGACAAAAGGAATATTGAAAATGCGGCAAAAACTGTTGGAGCAGGAGAAAAAAGTGGGTCGCAGCTGCTGCAATTTGCGGTGATTTGTCTGGCAATCGCATCCTTCTTTACGACTGCACAAGGTATGCGCAGTTATATTTTTAATGGAGAGCCGACAATTGCATATATGACCTCTGGTGCGATTCAAGGAATCCTTCTGGCATTGAGTATGAATCTGCCTCGATTCATGCGGCGGATTTGGAATGAAAAAAGCAATGTTTTTATAAAAGCCATCATTGAGATCGTTCTGCTGATCTTAACGGGAATCTCGCTGTTTTGCTCATCGTGGTTCAGCTATGTGTATATTGCGGAGACGGTCCACAAAGGGTCATGGGATACGGACAGCGAACTTCTGGTGCAGCAGATATATCGAAATGAGCTGTATGATGCCAGCGACTATTCAAAGGCATACCGCACCTATCTTGAAGCAGAGCTGGGGCAAAAAATTTTGAATCTTCAGTCACTTGCAAATCAGCTTCCAACTCAGGCGTCAGACTTTAACATGGACTGGGAGAGCGAGCAACAGCAATATGCAAGCGACAATACCGTTGCAAGCAGTTATATGGCTACCGTTATAAATCAGTTAAAACTGGCCTTTGAGACGGCACCCTCACAGGAAAACCGTGACCTTGCAGCACAGGCTGTTACAGAAGCGCAGACAAATATTGAAGCAGCTTTGGAAAATGAGCAGACAAGTCTGGATGGCGTTGAAAGAAATTTAAGTACATACAACGACCAGATCAATACCTTGAGCCGGCAAATTACAAATGCGACAACGCAAGCAGAGGCGGCCAGACTCCGAGAGACCCTTGGCAGATATCAGGAGATGCAATCAACGGCAGCAGCTCAGCAGCAGATGATTCAACAGGAGATTTCTGCTCTGCGGAATGCACAGGGACGGTTAAATGTTTATACTGTAAATTTGGGACTCTCAAATTCCACAAGCAGTATATCGATTAAACGTAATCTGTTGGAAATGCAGACGGAGCTGTTTAAGGATGATCCGGATGTTGATAGCTTGAGAAATCTTGCAACAGAAACATTTTCAAATCTGAGAAATGCCGAAAGTCTCTCTGCCGGTTCAGAAGGAGAAAACAGCCTTTCTTACAACGATCTGCTGACGCGGATGAATACGCTGGTTCTAAATCTGAACGATTACGCCAGCATAAAAAGCATTGAAACAACGTTAAATGATCTGACAAATGGACTACGAAGAGGAACAACATCCACGAGTAATACCAAATGGAAATCAGTTTGGCAGACGAGAATCGAAAATCTGAAAGCGCAAATCAGTGCACTGCCGACGTTTGTGACATCATCTGCGGATGTGAGTGAAATCACAGAATCGCAACAGAGGATTTTGTCAGGGTTTGATCGCACTAAATCCTGTGCGAATCTGGATGACGCAACACGCAGATATATCAACGACCACAATGCACTGGAGCAGGGAACGATTTATCTTACTAGTCCGTATAGAGGTTTGGCTCTGTTTGCACTGGTTCTTGCATTCTTTCTTGATCTATCAGGATTTGTATTTGGCGTTGTTGATTTGGGCGCAAAAGAAAGCAAAAATGATTTGCGAATCGGCGGAAATAGCAATCAAGAAACAATGGATGTCCCTAAAATTTTCAAGAGCATGAAGGAGAAAGTAGGAGAGAACGAAAGTCAGTGGAGCATAAGGCCAACAGCAAACTCCTACAAAGTTGTGACCGGAAATTTCAGATGTGAAGATGGCGTGTATTACTACGGTGTGTTTGAAAATGGCATCCACAAAGAATGGGAAGTCGTTGATGACCACGCATATCGCGAAGGAATCTATCTGGTCGATAACGTTGCTGCGAGAAAAGGCGTTGCTTTGTCGGAAAAGCATCAGGATGTGATTTTCAGCAATCAGGGCTTTGAAAAGATGCCTCAGGACGGAGTTTATTTGAATGGTACACTTTCCTATCATGAGGGCAGTCTGCTATTTGAAGCCGAAGTTGGTGGAAAATCTGATAAAAGTGCTGAAAACGATGCGTCTCCATATTATATTGCAAACGTTGAAGAGTATGTGCCAGTTCATTGCTATGCACCGAGACGCGACGAAAATATAACACAGCCGGCCATCGATCTTGCGAAATTTCCGATGAAAGTAAAGGTGGCAGTACTTGCATTAAACCCAGAATGCACAAGAATCGTGGCAATATATCTAATTTTAAGGGAGTAACAGAGGATTTTTATGACACATGTTTTTATTGTAGGCAGCAAAGGTATTCCGGCACAGTATGGTGGATTTGAAACATTCGTGGAAAAGCATTCAGGTCGTGCTGGGGCGCAAGGGCGTTGTGGATGGAAAAATTGATCCGGAGTTCAGGAAGGAGAGTATCGTGTTGTTATGTGAGAGCAAAGTGGTTTCTCAAGAAGCAACTGAATATGAAAGTAACGTACAGATGGTGTAAAGATGCAAAATTATAGTGTTTTGATGTCGGTTTATTTTAAGGAGGCGCCGGAGTATTTGAAGCAGGCGATTGAGAGCATTCAAGCGCAGACATTCCAGACGGATGACTTTGTGCTGGTGTGCGATGGTCCGCTGAATGATGGGTTAGATGCCATTATTGCTGAAAAGCAGCAGGAGATGGGTGAAACATTAAATGTTGTTCGGCTTGCAAAAAACGGCGGACTTGGCAATGCGCTGAATGAGGGAATCAAGCATTGCAAGAATGAGCTGGTTGCCCGGATGGACAGCGATGACATCAGTGCAGCAGACCGTTGTGAGAAACAGGTCAAACTATTCAAGAAAAATCCAGAACTAGATATAACAAGCGGGGCACTTTTGGAATTTGTAACCAGTCCAGACCAAATAACAGGTGGACGTACGATTCCATGTAACAATGATGAAATTATACGTTATTCTCGAAAAAGATGTCCCTTCAATCATCCCTGTGTGATGTTCAAAAAAAGCGCAGTTGAGAGCGCAGGTGGTTATCAGGAAAAATACCACCTGTTTGAAGATTACTATTTGTGGATTCGGATGCTGCAAAACGGTTGTAAGGCGCAAAATCTGCCGGATGTGTTGCTTTATATGCGGACACCGACCGATATGTATCTCCGCCGTGGCGGAACTGCATATGCAAAAGTGATGCTTCGTTTCCATTGGTGGGTATATAAAAGCGGGTGGGCGAGTTTGGCGGATTTTTGTACGGGAGCAGTACCACATGCACTGGTGTGCGTGATGCCAAATAAGCTGCGCAAAATAATTTACCAAGTGATTCATTAAAAAGTGTTTTTGGGGAAAGATGAGCAGATGCTGAAAGTCGGATTTGTAACGAATTACATTGTAAGAAATGGCCCGGGAAATGTGATTTTAAATCTCATAAGCAATCTTGATGATGCTCGGTATGAGATATCGCTAATCACTTTATTTGAAGGCAACGATACATATGTGGTGAAAAATCTACGCAACAAAGGTGTGCGTGTATATGAGTGTGTAACACTGAATCGAACAATGTGTATTCTGAGTAGGGCTGCTGAATTTGAGGAAATCGTACAAAGAGAAAATTTTGATGTTATACACAGCCATGGATTTATTGGAGATATACTATCTTCTCGGCTGAATCTGCCAGTAAAGCGAATTACAACAATCCACAACAATATGTATGAAGACTACCTTGATACTTATGGGTACGCCAAAAGCCGCATCTTCATTGCGCTGCACATGGCAGCTCTGAAAAAACTGGACGAGTGCGTATGCTGCTCAAAGTCCGTTTATGATGTGATGAAGCAGCATCTACCGAATGTGTCGTTTATTCGCAATGGTATCGAGCCCACACACGCTCATTCTGTTGTAACCAGAGCGGAAGTCAATGTGCCGGAGGATGCACGGGTATTTCTCTATGCAGGTGTGCTGAATTCTAGAAAGAACATCGTATGGTTGATCGAGAATTTTGTGCAATGTCACGAAAATGATGAGTACCTGCTTGTCCTTGGTAGCGGTGAAAAAGAAGCAGAGTGCAAAGCAAAGGCGGATGATCATATACGGATGCTGGGCTTCCAGACCGACCCGATTGCGTACATGAACATCAGTGATGTATATGTGTCGGCATCCAAATCCGAAGGGTTTTCGATTTCCGTGCTGGAAGCGTTGTCTTGTGGCCTGGGGCTGTTGCTGTCGGATATTCCCTCGCACCGTGAAGTTGTGGAGATGGGACAAGATGTTTACCTGGGAGAGGTTTTCTCGCTGGATAATTTCAAGTTCAAGCTGGATGCGCTGAGGAAAAAAAAGATAGATAAAGCAGAAATCAGCGCATTTCAGGAGAATGAACTGTCGGCCAAAGAGATGACAAAGCAATACGAGAATTTCTATATTAGTTAAAAAATTGCAGCGGAGGTAATGCTGAGGATGGCAGTATATTGGTCAGCATGTTTAGCATCGGTTTTGTTTACATGGTTTGCTATACATGTTAAGCATGAGAAGGAGGGAATACAGTACTGGTTATTAGTGACCTTTGTAGCGGCATTGCCTCTGATTTATATTTCTGCGATTCGATATAATGTCGGAGCGGATTATGCGGCATACTATAAGTATTATAATCGGATTGTACAGGGTGGAGACCGAGAACGATTTGAGATTTTATATTATTTATTAAATAAAGGAATAGCGTTGTTACATATGTCTGCACCATGGATGTTTGCTGCGTGTGCCATGCTTTTTCTAATGCCATTATATAAGATGATTCTATCGGATTCGCCGTATCCATATTTTAGCATATTTCTTTTAATTGCTACGGGATACTATTTCTTTTTTTTGAATGGTACAAGGCAAATGATTGGTGCAGCAATTTTCATGCTGGCGATACCATATATCGAAAAGAAAAATATTCTTCCATTTATAGTGTTAACCCTGTTGTCAACGGGATTTCATACGATGAGTATTGTTTTTATAGCAACGTATGCTTTTTCTATATGGAGGATTGATAATAGATTTCTTTTGATTGTTACGGGCGGATTGATTTTGCTGTCAAATATGGTAGCAGGATTATTCAATAACATAATAGGGGGGTTAGACTACTACTCCCTTTATCTAGCGTCATCCTATGCACAAAAAGGTCAAGGCCTAATTTCTCTTATCATGTCTGGATCAATTGTTGCATTTGCAACTGTGTTTTATCAAAAAAACAACACAAAATATCAAGTATATTACAATATGCAGGTGATAGCATTTTGGGTGACTATTATGACAGGAAAGGTTGTGCTTATAGAACGTTTTCGAATGTCATTTGGTTTATCTTCAGTCATTTTTATTCCAATGATACTCAACGGAATAAAAAATAGAAAAACCAGACGTATTTGTGGTGGAGCAATAGGCATTCTCTATTTTTTATACGTTACATATACAATTGGTGTACTGAATGGAAATAGCGTACTTCCCTATCGGACAATTTTTTCTGTTATCTAATGAAGGAAACACCTATGAGAAATGAATTGACAGTAGTGATCCCGGTTTATAATGTTGAAAAGTACCTGAGTAAATGTATCGAGTCGATACTAAATCAAACATTGCCAGTGGATGAAATCATTCTGGTGGATGATGGATCCAAAGATAGAAGCGGCGAAATCGCCGACGAATATGCTGCAAAGTATAATAACATTAAGGTGATTCATCAAGAAAATGGTGGTTTGTCCGCAGCGAGAAACACCGGTATTGATGCAGCGACGAAAGAATACATTGCTTTTGTTGATTCCGATGATTATATAGATTCCATTATGTACGAAAGGCTGATGAGCCAACTGCAACAAGATGGCGCAGATATTTCCATTGGCGGTGTGTGGTACGAGCAGGAAAACGGAGCTAAGTATTCCCCGTATGCGTCGGACATCACTAAAATCTGGAATAAAACGGAAAGCCTGATTGAACTGAACAGTTATCAGTATTTCAATATGAGCTTTTGCGATGCAATCTTCAAACGTAGTCTGTTTGAAACAGAAGCCTATGGAGAAGGAAAACTGAGATTCCCAGTTGGAAAGCTGTGTGAAGATTTCTATTTGATGCATCGAATCGTGGCCAGAGCCGAGTGCGTAACCTATACTTCTACGCCATTCTACCATTATGTGCAACGTGGAAATAGCATTTCAAGAAATGCAAAAGTCAATCTGGCGCCGATGGATGCTTCGTTGGCACAGCTTGAGTTCTATAAAAAGTGGTTCCCGGATTTGGATTACATCGCTGAGACAGCGGCCTTTTTTGCGCACGCCAGTATTTATACGACCTATTGCAGAAACGGTCAGAAATGCCCGAAGGATTTGTTAAAAAAAATAAATCCGATTTGCAGGGAATATCTTGGAAGTGTGCTGAAAAACAGCTATATTCCAAAGGTAAAAAAGGCACAGGCACTCATGTTCTGCTATGCAAAGCCGGCATATAAAACAATTGTTAGCAGGAGGGAACACAGATGAATATCGGCAATTTCTTACATACAATTAGAAGAGTATGGAGCAAAAGATCACCAGAAAGCTGGCTGGACTATCTGCGTGCTGAGGGTACCACCCAAGGAAGTATTGGCTGAGTTCTTTTGGATTTTTGAGGAACGGGTAAACTTAGAAAACGATGCATTCATTGGGAAGATGAAATGTGTTAATAATTATGAAGCATCTTTGGAGACATTTCTAAACAGTAAACCATTGTTTCATGGCTATGACTCTTTCACAGAGTATGCTTTGAAAAACGGAGGATGAGTTTAATAGAAATTCTTGTGAAGGAAGGTTAATCCTATGAAAGCAAGTGTGATTACATTACATACAGTTGATAATTACGGCTCCGTAATGCAGACATATGCAACGCAGCAAATTCTAAAAAAGTGCGGATACGATGTGGAATTTGTGGATTACTGGAGAAAAGATAACCTTCCAGTGAATCGAGCAGAAAAAATGTTGGAAAGTAGCACTCTGCAAAAATTGAAGCCGCTGTGGGGCATAAATGGCTTCACTCGCAAGGCAATGATAGCGATTTTGAAGATGATACTTGAAAACCGGAAATCACCTATGTGGAGATTTTTGGAAGAAAAAGTTCAACTAACAGAGGTCAGATACTGCTCCTATGAAGAACTGGAAGCAAACCCTCCTGTGGCTGATGTTTATATCACCGGCAGTGATCAGGTTTGGAACAGCATTTGGAATCAAGGCATTGACCGTTCATACTTTTTGGATTTTGCTCCGGCTGGAAAACCACGCATTGCGTTCTCGGCCAGTATTGGGCGTGAACAGCTTGATGCAGAAGAAACACCTGAGACAAAGCGTCTGCTGGAAAAATACAGTGCAATTTCCGTCCGTGAGCAGTCTGCAGTAGTACTTCTTGCTTCCATGGACATAAAATCAACTCTTGTTCTTGACCCGACCTTGATGCTGGAAGCAAATGAATGGAGAAAACTTGCTTCAAAACCTAAAATTAAAAAGCAATATCTTTTGATTTATCAGCTGAATCCCAATCCTCAGATGGATCAATATGCGGAACAACTTGCGCAAAAAAAGGAATGGGATGTTATCCGCATTGGCTTTGGACGCTCGGATCGCCGAAAAGGTGGAATGTGTGTTATGCTGCCGTCTGTAGAGGAGTTTTTGGGTCTGTTTTGCGGCGCGGCGTGTGTATTAACGGATTCCTTCCATGCAACAGCATTTTCTTTGAACTTGGGAAAAGATTTCATCAGCGTTCTTCCTGGAAGATTTGGTACACGGATAGAGAGCATTCTGAAATTGACGGGAACGGAAAATCGACTTCTCACACGGTATGATGATTTTGAAGTCGTAGATAAGGTTATTGATAAGAAAAGGGTTAAAGAAATGCTGGAAAAGAAAAGAACAGAAGATATTCAATGGTTGATGCAAGCGTTGAATGTTTGAGGAGGAAATAGGGATGGCATGGTTTTTGTTAGGCGGGCACTTTTCCAATGGAGGTCCTGATAATGTTAATCAGGCTTTGATTACAAGTGCAGATAGAAAAATTTTATATATCAAGAGTAACAACAAGCCTGTTCGCGTTTTGGAAACGTTTTGGAAAATACTGATCAGTGAAGGAGTTGTCGTTTCTGGCGCATGTGCTAAGCGGTACTATGACTTTATGAAAGTATTTCATAAGAAGTTTGTGTATTTAATGCACGGGTGCATGGATTTCGAGAACGAAATCAATAGATTACACCTCTCATCGGATTTCATTGAAAATGAAAGAAACCTGCTGAGAGATGCGAAATGTATTGTATGTGTCTCCGAAGGATACTCTGAGTGGGTAAAAAGTCGCTACCCGGAGTACGCAGGAAAAATCACATTTGTTAATAATGGCGTCAAACTTGAACAGCGAGAGAAAAAGGAAAAAGAACCTTTCTCTGTTGCAGTGGGTGGAGGAAATCGCTGCATAAAGAATAACAATGCTGTAAGTATGGCAGTGAAAAAAATGAATTCTGAGGGAATTCCTTGCAAACTGTATATTTTTGGTCGAAAATATCCGGGTAATGAGGAAATCGAGGAAACGGACTATATCCAGTATTGTGGTCACATGGACAAGACTCCATATTATGAACGACTTGATCATATCAGTTGCTTTGTAATGAACTCAGAGGTGGAGCCCTTTGGACTTGTTGCGGCGGATGCCTTAAATTGTAATTGTTCGCTCTTGATGTCTCAAAATGTCGGAGCAAGGAGCATTATGAAAGCAGAGGATTGCGATATCATTCAACGGCCGCATGATGTAGATGAAATTGTAGAAAAGCTCAAGTATATTTTTGAACACCCAAACAGCAATAGATTATATGAGAGCATTGATGTGCAAGCTTGTTCGGAAAGAAGTTCGTTTCAGAGACTAGATGCGATTGTTGAGGGAGCAATCAAGTGAGAAAAGTATTTGCAAAGTATAGAAGTCTTCCAGAAGCAGTTAAGGCTTCATTATGGTTTACAATATGCAGCATTCTGCAAAAAGGAATATCATTTATAACCGTCCCGATTTTCACAAGAATGCTCGCGACAGAAGAATATGGTATTATTTCGCTGTTTGGAGCATGGCAAAATATCCTGACCATTTTTGCAACGCTGAATCTGTCGAACCAGATATTCAACAACGGCATGGTCAAATATGAAAAAGACCAGGATGGATATACCACTGCAATGCTTGGACTGTCTAATTTTGCAACAGTTCTGGTATTTATGCTTTATCTTATTTTCCATACATCTCTGGATAGGATATTTGAATTGCCGATGAGCGCAATAATAATGATGTTCATCGGTTTCTTCTTTTCAGCTGCGACAAGTCTTTGGACTGTTCATCAGCGGTACAAGTTTAAATATAAACTATTGTGTCTTGTCACGCTGATTATTTCACTTGGATCTGCATTGCTAGGGGTACTGTTTGTCCGGTTGGAGAGTGTTGGACTTGCGAGAATATGGGGAGATACCATTACAATTACAACAGTAGGACTCCTAATTTATGTTTTAATTGTTAAGAAAAACCATAAGTTATTCAATCTGACCTATTGGAAATATGCGTTAAAATTGGATCTGCCGCTAATCCCTCATTATCTGTCTATGACAGTACTGGGAAGTTCCGATCGAATCATGATCAATAGTTTGTGCGGAAAATCGTACACGGCATTATACAGTGTGCCATACAACGCATCCATGATTATGCAGATTGTAACATCAAGCATAAACTCCTCCTTTATTCCTTGGACTTATCAAAAATGCAAAGAAAGAGAGTATAAAAAACTGAACGAGTTTAGCTCGATTTTGCTGATATTAGTCATGGTCATCACCTTGATCCCTTCATTGTTTGCGCCAGAGCTGGTATGGCTGCTCGGCTCAAACAAATATAGCGATTCCATGTGGGTAGTGCCGCCGGTATCATGCAGCGTGTTCTTTATGTTTTTATACTCACTGTTTTCCAATGTTGAATTGTATTACGAGAAAAGTAAAAACATCATGATTGCTTCTACCGGAGCTGCTATTGGGAATATTATACTTAACTACATCTTTATCAGCCTGTTCGGATATATTGCAGCTGCATATACCACGCTTGTGTGCTATATTTTCTTGTCTGTTTTACATTATGTTTTTATGATGAAGATTTGCAGAGAACAGCAAATCACAGAGCCTATATACAATGTGAAACTTATTTTGGCTTTATCCATTTTTCTTATTATATACTCCGTTGGTGTGACAATTTTGTTTGACAAGCCGGTATGGATTCGATATGGGTTGATCATTGTCATCTTACTGGTACTCTTTTTGAAAAGAAAGCTATTGTTAGAAAAATTGGCAATAATGAAAAATAAACATTAAAGTGAATTGACAGGAAAAGGAGAAGATAGGATAATGTTGGCAAGCAACTATTGGCTTGCAGATTATACTAAATTGGTTTTAGCAATCATTGTAGTTGCAATTCATTCCGGACTTAGAATGAGCATACAAAACGAGCAGGTGAAGCTGGTTGTGGAGTATGCTGAGTCATTGGCAGTTCCGCTGTTTTTTGTATAACGGGATATCTTTTAGAAGAAAGGCTGAGCCATAATCGTGATGCAGAACGTAAAATAATAGTTGCCAGCTTGATGAAGTATGTGCGGATTTATGTGGTAGTGTCTATTATATATATTCCTCTCACGGTTTATGGAACATTCAAGGAGCTCCGAGAAAACAGTAATTTATATGTAGCAGTTTACAATCTGATTAAGAACTATTTTTTTGTCGGAGAACAATTCTATTCATGGCAATTATGGTACTTGTTGGCCACTATATTTGGAATGGAAGTATTGTTGTTAGTGCCCCATAAACACTGGCATGAATTATTGCTTTATAGTTGTGCCTTCTTTGCACTGGCATATGTCATCAACTGCTTTCAGGGGACTAGAATAATCAAACTTACTATAGTGAATGGCAGATTATTTACTGGACCAAGCTATATTTTGCTGGGAATGCTTGTGAAGCGAGAGCATAAGCCCTTGTCACGAAGTGGTGGAATAATAGCCCCAATATTGGCATGTTTTTGCTCCGTTCTTTTGAAGATACCTTATTCGACCACCAACATTGTGGCATTTTTATCTGTGCCATGGATTTTAGGTATTGTCATGAAGTATTCCAAGAACTGCTATCAAGTAGGGGTTTCAAAGGAATGTCGTGAAATCAGTTCAATTATCTATTTTTCACATATGTACTTTTTCTTTGTGTGGATGTACCTGCTTCCTATCAGAGAAAAAGGGGTTGAATGCTTCATGTTTGTGTCCGGAACGAGTTTTTTGTTTTCTGTGGTGTTCTCTCTGATGAAAAAGAAAATATGTTGTAAAACGAATTGAGGAGGAAATGCAATGCATGAAGATTTGGTGTCCATAATCGTACCGGTGTATAATGTTGAGAAATTCGTTGAAAAATGCGTAAAGTCTCTGATGAATCAAACACACAAGAATATTGAAATTATTCTTGTAGATGATGGCTCACCGGATCATAGCCCTGAAATTATTGATCGGATTGCAGCAGAAGATCAGAGAGTACACGTCATCCATCAACAAAATAGAGGGGTTTCGGCTGCTAGGAATGCAGGATTACAATGCGCATCAGGCGAGTATGTCATGTTTGTAGATGGTGACGACTGGGTCGATTCGGACTATGTATCCTACTTTTTGATGCTTGTAAGTGAGAATGGTTCCTTAATTGGAATGAATAAAAACAACTATTCTACGGGGAAAATCAAAACAAATGAAGAGAGATACGTTGTAAAAGCTGAAACGGCGATTGAATGGATATATTCGGATGAGATATTCGTAGCAGTATGGAACAAGATTTACAGTCGAAGGCTTTTGGTCGACAACAATATTAGCTTTGATCCAACCATTTGGTATGGTGAGGGTATGCTGTTCAATATTCAGTGTCTGCAGTATGTTGATACGGTAGCAATTGGAGAGAAGTCGGTTTATCATCAAACATTTAATCCGGATAGTGCAATGCGAAAGTTTAACCTAAAGAGTAATTTGTGTGGTATCAAGTCACTTGATGTTCAAAAATCCATTTGGAAGAAAGTTACTCCCGCCATAGAGAAGGCATGGGAATATCATAGATATTGTTTTAACCGAAGCATTTCCAGTGGATTGCTCGAATCGGAAATGGTATCGGAATACCCTGACGTGTATAAAGAGTGCATACGCAATATACGAAAAGGCATTATGATGCCGCTGACAAGAGAAAAAACACTAAAAGCAAAGGTTGGGTGGCTTATATACTTTGTGAGTCCCTCTCTGATGGCAAAACGCTCTATATCGTTGCGTAAGAAATTGTTAAGAAAAACGGGGGGGGGGTATAACCTAACAAGCTCTAAAATCCTCGTACCCATGTACACACCAAACGCAGTACATTTTGTGGGGGTGTGCGCATGAATACTGTTTGCGATGTCAACATGTGTGCAGGTTGTATGGCGTGCGTGGATATTTGCCCGCGCAAGGCTATTTCTGTGGTGGACGATATTGAATACATGAATGCAGTGATTGATGATACTTTGTGTATTAACTGCAATATGTGTCACAAGGTTTGCCAAAAGAATCATCCAGCAGATTTACGAAAGCCGCAAAAATGGCTTCAGGGCTGGGGAGAAGAGAATGTGAGAGCAACCAGTTCCTCGGGCGGTTTCGGGCAGGAAATCATGAGGTCAATGCTTCGTAACGGTGGAGTTGTTGCAGCCTGCAAATTGAGTGGTGGAGAGTTTAAATTCGAATTATTTGAGGATGAAAAGCGAATCCCGGAATTCATTGGATCTAAGTATGTCAAGAGCAATCCAATAGGGATTTATCAAGCAGTCAAGGATAAACTAAAATCCGGAAAGAAGGTTCTGTTTATCGGGTTACCTTGTCAGGTTTCTTCTATGAGAAATTATGTGAGAGATGACAGGAATTTATACACGGTGGATCTTATCTGCCATGGATCACCGTCTGTAAAAATCCTGCAGCAGGCGATGGAAGAATATGGGCATAATCTGACTGAAGTTAGGGCGATTTATTTCCGTAGCGCAGATAAATTTGCTATAGAGACACAGCCTATTCGTATTGTTCCTAAGGGAGTTCAGGACCGTTATACAATGGCTTTTCTGAAGGGACTCTGTTATACAGAAAGCTGCTATTCATGTCATTACACTCAGACTGAACGCGTCGGCGATCTTACAATAGGCGATTCATGGGGAACGGAGCTGAGCAGTGAGTTATCTAAGGGTGTGTCTCTTGCACTGTGTCAAACAGAAAAAGGCAAAGAGATGCTTGATATGATGAATTTCAACTTTTATAATGTTGACCTTGAAAATGCAGTTCAAAGTAATCATCAATTAAGGCATCCTTCGGAATTGCCACAAGAACGGAAAAAATTCTTTGAAAATTTACGCAAAGGAAAAAGTTTTAAACAGGCTGTATTCTTTGCATACCCGAAAATCTGTATCAGGCAGAACATAAAGGAACTTCTGATTAAGACGAAATTGTATTCGGGGGGGGACAATGAGTAGCCCTGTATATACAATTAGCATTGTACCGTATAGTAACAACATAAGCGAAAAAATTTGAGGGAAAAACTATAATGGGAAAATATTTTGGAACCGATGGCTTCCGTGGTGAAGCTGGTATTGATTTGACGGCCGACCACGCATATAAAGTGGGTCGTTTCTTGGGCTGGTATTACAACGCTCTGCGTGAGCGCAACGGCAACAACGAGCCTGCCCGCATCGTCATCGGCAAGGACACCCGCCAGTCCGGCGATATGCTGGAAGCTGCCCTGACGGCCGGCCTGTGCAGTGTGGGCGCGGACGTCGAGAGTCTGGGCGTCGTGCCCACCCCCGCCGTAGCCTATCTGGTGCGCAAGTACAACGCCGACGCCGGTGTCGTCATCTCGGCCTCCCACAACCCGATGGAGTTCAACGGCATCAAGATCTTTGCGGGCAGCGGCTACAAGCTGCCGGATGAGGTGGAAAACCAGATCGAGGCTTACATCGACAACGACTGTGCGGGCATCCAGCTGATGACCGGCGACGATGTGGGCCGCGTGACCTACCGCACCGACGGCATCAAGGACTACGCCGACCACCTGTATGAGTCCATCAACGGCGACCTGTCCGGCCTGAACGTCTGCATCGACTGCGCCAACGGTGCCTCTGCAGCAGTAGCCCGGCAGCTGTTCCCCCGTCTGGGCGCAAAGTGTACCTTTATCGGCGTGGAGCCTGACGGCAAGAACATCAACGCCGGTGTGGGCAGCACCCATCTGGACAATCTGGAAAAGGCTGTCGTCGAGGGCGGCTTCGACTGCGGCATCGCCTTTGACGGCGACGCCGACCGCTGCCTCGCCTGCGACGAGAAGGGGCAGGAGCTTGACGGTGACAAGATCATCGCCCTGCTGGCGATGGCGATGAAGGACAAGGGCCGTCTGGACGGCAACACCGCTGTCGTTACGGTTATGTCCAACCTCGGCTTCGTCAAGTATATGGAGTCTCAGGGCATCAACACCGAAAAGACCGCCGTAGGCGACCGCTACGTCCTCGAGAATATGCGGGAGAACGGCTACGCCATCGGCGGCGAGCAGAGCGGCCACGTCATCCTGCTCCACCACGCCACCACCGGCGACGGCGAGCTGACCGCAGGCAAGCTGCTCAGGCTGCTGGCCGAGAGCGGCAAGAAGATGAGCGAGCTGAACGGCATCTATGCCCAGTACCCGCAGGTGCTGGTGAATGTCGTGGCCAATGCTGCCCAGAAGGCCGCCTACAAGGCAGACGAGGTGCTGGCCGGTTTCATCGAGAACGAGGAGCAGAAGCTGATGGGCATGGGCCGCGTGCTGGTGCGGGTGTCCGGCACCGAACCGAAGATCCGCGTCATGGTGGAGGGGCAGGACCTCGAGGCCATCGACTGCTGCGCCAAGCGCATCGTGGAAAAAATCAACAAGCGCATCCTCGAGGGACTCGAGGGTTAAGCTACAGACAAAAAGCAGGAAGGAGGACGCATATGCGCCCTGCAGATACATGGAAA
>OHSO01000146.1_pt1 | contig 45101 bp, 35 predicted proteins | sample 1578651 | NCBI WGS metagenome assembly OHSO01 (sample SAMEA3879524, study PRJEB24766) | human gut metagenome | biome: human-associated habitat; feature: feces | place: USA | collected 1985/1987 | reverse complement strand
TCCCTTGTCAAAGGGAGGTGGATTGACGGCAAGGCACAAACTGTTGCTTTGTTGCGTTTTGCTTGCGATACCCCTGCCTTTTTTAATTTGCCAAACTTATCTGCCGTCAAAACGGAGGGATTGCACTCCGTCAGCACAATTATTTTAATAGGCGAACTTGAAGTGGCTCACAGCCGCAGGCGGAATCTGAAGCGGCTCATTGCCGCAAAAAGCGGTCACAGCTTGCCACCGTGACCGCTTATCTACTATTATCGCTTTGTTTGACCCCGCCGTTTCGCCATTCTGCAAATAGCTCAGACAATTCCAAAGGCGGAATCTGAAGCGGCACATTGCCGCTGTCAGCGGCGACCCGCCGCCACCGCCGCACTATGCGCCGTTGAGAACGCTATCTGTAAATTATATCCGCCCGTATAAGCCGCACAGTCGATTATCTCCCCTGCAAAATATAACCCGTCAATCAGCTTCGAGCCCATCGTTTTCGGGTCTATTTCCTTGAGCGATACTCCTCCGTCTGTGATTATCGCTTCTTCTATCGGTCTTAGTCCCGTCACCGTAAGATCAAAATGCTTCAGCGCATTTACTATTGCCGCTCTCTGCACCTTAGTGATCTCGCTTATCCTTGTATCGACCGCAACTCCTGCCTTGTCAAGCACAGGCTCTACCATAGCCTGCGGCAACAGCCCTCTCATAACAGTAGAGATCTGCTTTGTGTGCTGTTCGCCGAAATCACGCAGAAGCCTTGCGTCCAGCTTTTTATCGTCAAGCGCAGGCTTCAGATCTATCTCAAGCCTGTAAGTGCTTTTCTTGACATAAGCCGATGCGGAAAGCACCAGCGGACCGCTGACCCCGAAGTGCGTGAACAGCATTTCTCCCTGCTCCCTGTACACAGGCTTGTTCTTTGCCGTATCAATAAGCGACAGCGTTACATTTTTAAGGCTAAGCCCCGACATATCACAGCAGCAGCTTTCCTTTACGCATATCGGCACAAGCATAGGCTTTGGTTCTACTATCGTATGACCGAGCGCCCGTGCTATCTCATATCCGCTGCCGTCCGAGCCTGTACCGCTGTAGGACGCTCCGCCGGTCGCTATTATGACGCTGCTTGCATAAACCTCGCTCTCACCGAGCCTTACTCCTTTTACCCTGCCGTCCTCGGTTATAACGCCTTTTGCGTGCGCTGTGATAACCTTGACGCCAAGCGTACCCATGCGTTTTTTCAGTGCCTCAACTATATCCTTTGCACTGTCTGAAACAGGGAAAACACGGTTTCCCCTTTCCGTTTTAAGAGGCACTCCAAGCCCCTCGAAGAAATTCATTGTATCATACGCCGAAAAACCCGCAAGAGCGCTGTATAGAAAGCGGCTTCCTGTGGGTATGTTCTTCATTATATTGTCGTTGTCACTGTTGTTTGTGACGTTGCACCTGCCCTTGCCCGTTATGGCGAGCTTTTTTCCGAGCTGTCTGTTATGCTCGATCACAACGGTGCGTACACCGTTCTCAGAGGCAAAAACGGCGGCAGCCATACCTGCCGCACCTCCGCCGATTATTGCTAAGTCGTAGTTCATTATACGTCCTTTTTATATACCTGATTTTCTTCCCACAGCTTTTCCAGCTTGCCGAAGGTCTGCTCGATGTTGTCCTTGTTTCTTGCGCTCACCGCAACGATTATCGCATTGAGCAGGCTGAGCGGAGCAACGAGCGAATCCGCAAAGCTCGCCATATCGCTCCTTGCTATAAGCAGTTCGTTCGCATAAGCGGCGAGCGGCGATGTCACGCTGTCGGTTATAGCCACAACGTTTGCGTTACATTTCTTTGCGTATGCCGTAGCCTTTATCGTGCTCTGCGAATATCTGGGGAAAGATATTGCTATAAATGCGTCCTCGCTGTTCATATGTATGATCTGCTGATAGATACCGCTTGTATTGATAGCCTGTACAAAATGCACATTGTCGAATATAAGCTGGAAGTTATAATCAAGAAATCTTGCGAGAATACTGCTGCTCATAGCGCCGAGTATATATATTCTTCTTGCCGAGCATATCTTCTCTATAGCCCTGTCAAAAGCCTTCGGGTCGATTTCCTCAAGCGTTCTGCGGATACGGTCCATATCCTGTGTGAGCGTATTCTTAAGCACTCCGTCATCACCGATACGGTCATTTGTGATATTGATACGCTGTACCGCTGTAAGACGGTTCTTTATCAGCGACTGTAAGCTCTTCTGAAGTTCCGGATAGCCCTCAAAGCCCATTTCTATGGCAAAGCGCACAACCGTGGATTCGCTGACGTTTACTGCGTTTCCCAGCTTCAGTGCGGTCATATAAGCCGCCTTTTCATAACTGTTTATAATATAGTTTGCTATGAGCTTCTGACTTTTCGAGAATGTGCTCATTTTATTTTCAATCTGAACAAGTAGATCTTCCTGCATTTTAGTATCCTTCCGGCATTCCGCCAAATTTTGTGAATGTTTACATATGTTAATTGTACTACATTTCCTTCGATTTTGCAAGCGAAAAATGCAGGATTTCAAAAAATCCCGTCAGAACAGCCGAAATATACATTTTTTTCAAACGTTGTTTCTTTCAAATGCAAGCGATGCCGTTGTTTCTTGCGGAAGTTTCAGTTGGGTGACGATTACACAAAATATATTTCTTATAGCAATTGTTAAAAGAATGTGATATAATACAAGTAACTAAGATTGATATGAGGTGTTCTGCATGGATAACGATGCTGCTATGTATATCAAAAACGTTTGCAGCGTTTCTGAGGGATTGCCTTATGTCTTCTGTAAAATATCAAACACATGATTCTTTTCAAAATCACGGATGATTGCCTTCGGGAGAAGCTCCCTGCATTGTGCCTCATCTGCCCATACATAAGCCTGATGTTCAAAGCTGACCGTAACATTCTTGGTTGCAGTTTCGCAGAGATAAACTATCAGCAGATTGAGCAATTCTCCCTCTAAAATGCTGACATAAGCGATCTTTTTTATCTCAATATCCGTGATGCCTGTTTCCTCTTTGACCTCTCTGAACACAGCATCTTCGGGCGTTTCGCCGTCCTCAATGTTGCCGCCTGCGTTCTCCCAGGTGTTTGCACCCGTGTGGTCATTTTCGCATCTCTGAACTAAGAGAAATCTATTTAGCGCCCTGTTGTAAATGATACATTTCACGATGATCTTTGCTGTCATTTTGTCACCTCACATTCTTGCGTTATTTCCACTATATCGTTAAGTCCGCAATTCAAGGCGGTTGCAATCTTTACAAGGCTTTCCTTTGCAACAGGTTCGCCCTTTCCTGCTTTAGTAAGTATGTTTGTGCTAATACCTGCCTGCAAGCGCATTTGCGTTTTTCTAATACCTTTATCTATCAACAGTTTCCACAGCCTGTTATAGTTGTAAGTCATAAAAATAGCCTCTGTACTGTTTACCATTATAGCACAAAAAGTCTACAAAAACAATATGTTGTCATTACTGCTACACAGCGTCTAAAAACATTTTAATATAAATCTCTTTTGTTGAATGGCGAAAGCACAGCAATATGAGGTTGTAATAACATCATTCTCTCCCCACCTCCCTCATCATCCACGCCACGGCATACTCGGTCGTCATATACCCTCCGTCTGATATACCCGCCTTTCTTGCGTCTGTGCCCACAGCGTAAATACCAAGGTCAACCCCTCCGTAAAGGCACTGAGTAACCGCAATCGCTTTTGCTCCCACGGCTATTACTCTGCCGAGCGCCGTCCTCACTCCTTCGGGTATTCCTCCTGCTCCGTAGCAACGTATGACAAAACCCCTGATACCGCCCTCATACAGCATTTTTATCATATCCGGGTTGAATGACGGATGCATATCAAGAACGGCGACTTTACCGTCCGCCTTGCATAAAGAGCAGTCATACCTGTATTTACCGACGCAAGGCTCATTGCAGGTGATTTTCACCCTGCCGCTTTTTACAGTGCCAATATCCCCCTTCACACAGGTGAAAGCGTTATCCGATACGGTATCGATCTTGGTACAATCTCTTCCGTCCATAATCTTTCCGCCGAAAACAACGCAGACACGGCACACCGTACCGCTTCCTGCCACAGCCAGAGCATCCTCAAAGTTCGCCGGTGCGTCACTGCCGCTGTCAAAGAACGGACGTTGCGAGCCGGTAAGCACGACCGGCTCGGGCGGATTTTCCGTCATGACCGATAAAGCGGCGGCGGTATATGCCATAGTGTCCGTTCCGTGCGTTATAACTATTCCGTCATATTTCCCGATGCTATCATTGACCGTATCTGCAATGCGCTTCTGGTCGGATATTGTCATATCACTGCTGTCTATGTTCATCAGCGTCATCGGCACAATATCATATTTTTCGCAAACCTGCGGCATAAGCGCCAGCATTTTTCCTGCCTGCTCTTCGCTGGACTGCGGCGCAAGTCCGCATTTTGTGCCTGCGCACGAAAATGTTCCGCCCGTTTGTATCCATAATATCCTTTTTCTCATATCCACGCTCCTTAAGTTGCTCACTGCTGTTATTATACACCGTCACGCCTGCTTATACAAGCGGTTTTTACACCTTGACAATGTGCCGATTTTACCCGCATAATTATGCGGTGTGCTGTCGCACTGTGTCTGAGAACGTTTTAACACGGTTTAAACACGTCGTTTTAACTTGACGGCGTGTTTAAACCGTGTTATAATATATTAAATATAGTCACTGAACAAAATCAGATTAAGGATATAAAATGCACGAACAGTTTAAAAACGAAAAATGTGCCGCCTGCGGCATGAAATTCTTTGATGATGAAGACATTGTAGTCTGCCCCGAATGCGGCGCTCCGTATCACCGTGAATGCTGGAACAGGGTAGGCACCTGCATACACTCCGCCGAGCACGGCAGCTACGAGTGGAAGGGCGACAGCGCAGAACTGCGTGAACATCTCGAAAACGTCGAATCCGCACGGATAAACAAGCCCGAAACAAGCGAGGACGGCTTTGAAATATTCCACGTTGAAAGCTATGACGAATACCGTGAAATAATGGACAGAAAACTGCTTGAACAGCAGAAGGACTTTGAGGCGATTGACGGTGTGACCGCTCAGGAGCTTCTGAAATTTGTCGGAAAGAACGGATATTACTATCTTCCTGTATTCAAGGACATCAGAAAAAACAACAAATTGCTCAAGCTGAACTTTGCGTCATTCCTGTTCTTCCCTATCCACTGCTTTTACCGCAGGATGAATCTGTTCGGCGTTATTATGATGATATTGCTTTTTCTGATTACGGAAACAAGGATTCTTCTCAACTATTTTGCCGATAATCTCGGCCTGTCCTCAAACGACCTTGCCGTTGCATATATCGTTACCGCTATGATATCCCTTGCGCTGAATATCTTTGCGCTTATGTTCTTCAACTACTTCTATCTGAAAACTGCGGTCAGAAAAATAAAGACGATAAAACAGCAATACCCCGATGAAAGCCGTGAACGCATACTTGCAAGGATCGAAGCGGCAGGAAAACCCGGAATATTCTATGCGATAGCATTCTCCTTCTGCACTGCCATAGCTATGATGCTCGTTTTCCAGCTTATCAACAATACGCTCGGTATCAGCATCTCCGTTCTTAAGGAACTGGTAAACTGATATTTTTGCAGATAAACGACATTAATGAAAGGAGGACGGCATTTTGAGCAGACTTAAAACATTTTACGGCAAAAAGGGCGAAAAAGGAATGTCGCTCCTTGTTTTCCTTGTGTTTTTTATATTAGGCTCTGCGCTCGGTATGTTTATGCAGACCGCATCTCTTGAGGAAGAATTTACGGGAGCGGCGGCGGCCGCCGCATTTCTCGGCAGAGATTGGACAGGTGTAATGTCGCCCGTAGGAAGCATAAGCGGCTTCCTGCGTGGGATACCCTACCTTCCGACTATGCTCTGCCCCGACCCCGTGTTCCAGTATAAGCTGTTTATGCTGATAAATTCAGCCGCTTATGCGCTTATCCCTCTTTCCGCTTTCCGTCTGACAGAAAAGCTCGGTGTCACAAAGCTGTGGCAGAGGCTTCTCGTAACGGCATTGTGCGGAATATTCCCGTCAGTGCTTATCTATTCCCACTACCTGCTTTCAGAACCGCTTTCCGCCGTTTTTGTCTGGCTTTTATTGCTTGTCATATTCAGAGGCGAAAAGGAAAACGGGAAAAAAGCAGGTGCCTTCTTTGCTTCGGTCACTGCAGGCGTTCTTACCGCCTGTGCTTATTTCCTGTCGCCGTCGTGTGCAGGTGTGTTCCTCGCCGTATGCCTTTACTGCCTTTATGCAAAGCTCGCAGGAGTCAGAAAAAGCATATATTTCAGCACATACGCAATAACGTTTATACTTCTTTTTGCCGCTGATATTATTTTGACGTGGCTCACAAATGACCTTTACGCTTATTCCGGAGGTATATTGCAATCGGTCGCAGGCTCTTTGCAGGCTTTATCCGAAAACAGTGCGGCTCTGCTTACTCTTATAGGCGGACGTTTATATTACTTCATAATATCCTCGTGGGGACTTGGCGGCGCAGGTGTCACCTTTGCCGTAATTGCACTTGTCAGCTTCATCCGCTGTAAAAGACGCAAGGAGGAGCAGTATTATGATGACAGATTCGTGTCAATGGGCGTGCTGTGTACGCTTATGCTTATATTCGCCGTTCCCCTTGACGCTTTCATAAAAGCCGATTGTGACATTTCGGCACAGGATACGGTATTCGGCGCAGCATCGGTATTTGCCGTAACGATTCCCTTTATCCTCCTGTTCTTCTGCTATATTTTCGTGTATGGCATAAGCTATACAAGGCTTCTTATCTCTGTGACAGGGAACGGTCTTGCCGCAACCGCCGCACTGCTGATGTATAACTGCACTCAGTCGGGCGGACAGATACTCAGCAACGTAATGACGCCGGGCATCGCCTCTATGCTTATCGGATGCGACTCGTCAGCCGGACTTACAAGCTCTGATATGCTTTACCCGATATGCCTTCTTTTCACCGTGTTTGCGGCGGCAGTACCCGTTGTGTGCTGTACAAAAAACCACGCTTCCGTGATAACCGCCTTTATATTCACGGGCGTTATCTGCTATGCCTGCGTAGCGTCCGCTTCAAGCGGTCTTTTCGGCTATGCGAAAGAAAGCCGTGAAAATGTTTCCGACACGCTTGAGATAAACCGCTGTATCGCTGAATATTCCGGCGGCACAGAAAACAAAACCATAATAGTTTACGACAATGACCGTATGACAGCTATGAGTATCCAGTATTACAACCAGTCGTCAACGGTAAAATATATTAAAGAGGGCGGAACGTTACCGACAGATTGCTACGTTGTAAGCTCCGACTCCGTAAAGGTCAGCGGTGCCTGTGTGCTTATCGGACGCATCGATAATATAAACGTCTATGCGATAGGAAATAATGCAATCCGCCACGATAACGGCGAACCGCCCGAAAAGCCCGGAAACAATACCATTTCCGAGAGTAAATAACATCTTTGCAAATGCTAAGGAGAGATATAACCCAAAATGCCTAAACTCAAAAAGAAAACCCGACAAATGCAACCGTCAAGGATGCTCGTACTGGGCTTTTCCATCATAATACTGACAGGTGCAACACTTCTTTTCCTGCCCATATCTTCAAAAAGCGGTCAGTTCAGCAGCTTCATAGACTGCCTGTTCACCGCCACAAGCGCAACCTGCGTTACCGGAATAACCGTTTTGGATACCTTCAATTATTTCAACGGCTTCGGTCAGGGTGTCATACTCGCTCTTATACAGGTCGGCGGTCTCGGCTTTCTGACCTTGGTAACGTTCATCAACCTTATACTCGGCAAAAAGCTGGGCTGGTCAACCGTAAAGATTGCCGCAAGCGACCTTACCGACAATGCCCTTGAAACCACACCGAAAAGACTTTTCTATGAAATTGTCCTTTACTCGTTTGCCATCGAATTTGTCGGCGCTGTCATACTTGCGTTTGTCTTTGTTCCCGACTTCGGCGCACTCGGAGTTTTCGAAGCAATATTCCTGTCAGTTTCCGCTTTCTGCAACGCAGGCTTTGACCTGCTCACAGCAACACCCGGAGCTGTGGGACTCAGTGAATATACAAATAACCCTTTAGTTATGATAACTCTCATTGTGCTTATAACGACCGGAGGTCTGGGCTTTATCGTATGGCGCAATATAAGGCATTACAGCAAGGCAAAAGGGCTTCTCCTGCATACAAAGCTGGTCCTTATAATGGCCGCAGTTATGCTGCTTGTCGGTGCGGCTATAATATTTATAGTAGAATTCAACAACCGGGACACGCTCGGACAGATGCCCGTAGGAGAAAAAATTCTCACATCTATATTCTTAAGCGCAAGCTCCCGTACCGCAGGCTTCCCATGCTTTGATATGAACGATCTTATGCCCTTTACAAAAATAATTATCACTATCCTTATGTTCATCGGTGCCGCTCCTGCATCCACAGCAGGCGGTATCAAGATAACGACCGTCGCACTTGTCGTTTGTACGGTAATTTCCGTGCTGAAGGGCAGAGAGGATACCTATCTTATGGGGCACAGGATAAAGCGTGACGCTATATATAAAACATTCACCGTTATCGTTCTGTCGCTGACTCTTATAGCCGTTTCATTCACAGGCATACTTATGTGCTGTGAAGGTATGTCGCTTCAGAAAACAATATTCGAGGTAGTTTCCGCATTCTCTACTACAGGCTTCTCTGTAGGTGCGTCCGCAGAGATGAACGTCCCCGCAAAGCTGATAATGGTATTCACCATGCTCGCAGGAAGGATCGGTCCCGTAACGCTTATGACCTCTCTTATAATAAGAAAAAATCACAACTCGGACAAGAACAGGATTCTCCCCGAGGGAAATATACTGGTAGGCTGATATGGCAGAAAAATATGAGAGCTTCGACCTTTCCGGCACAAAGATATATGTTTCCGAGGATCACCGTTTCGGCACTGACGCATTTCTCCTTGCGGATTTTGCCGACCCCGCACCTCACCATAAGGTGTGCGACCTGTGTACAGGGTGCGGTATAGTTCCGCTGATAATGTGCAGAAACATATCCAAAAAGCCCCCGAAAGAGATATACGGCATTGAGATAATGCCCGAAGCGGTAGAGCTTTTTGATAAAAGCGTTGCCGAAAATAACCTTTCGGACAGAATAAAGCCTGTGCTTTGCGACCTTAAAGACCCGCAGGGCATACCACGTGAATACTTCGACATAGTGACGGTAAATCCGCCCTACTGGAAAAAAGGCTCGGGCGAGGAACGCCTTTCCGATGTACAGGCGGCGGCAAGACACGAGATACTGTGCAATATCGACGATGTTATGAAAACGTCAGCGTCGCTTTTAAAATATGGCGGAAGTCTTAAAATATGCCAGATACCGCTTCGCCTTGCCGATGTCATCTGCTCTATGCGTTCGCACGGGATTGAGCCGAAGGTTATGCAGAATGTAGTGAACCGCACAGGCGGTAAGCCGTGGCTCGTGCTTATAAGCGGAAAAAAGGGCGGAAAACCCGGAATGGAGCTTCTCCCCGATTTTGAAGTTTACAGTGACAACGGCTACAGCGATGAAATGAACAGAATCTACTACGGCACAAAAATGAAGAAAGGCTGACACAGAAATATGGCAGGAAAATTATATATAGTCGGCACTCCGATAGGAAATCTGTCGGACCTGTCACCGAGAGCGGTCGAAACGCTCAGCAAGGTCGATTTTATCGCCGCAGAGGATACAAGAGTAACTCAGAAGCTGCTCACCCACTTCTCTATAAGCAAGCCTATGGTGAGCTACCACAAGTTCAGCGGTAACAAGCGTGGCGAGGATATAACCGCCCGTCTGCTTGACGGCGAAACCTGCGCCATAGTGACCGACGCAGGTATGCCCTGCATATCCGACCCCGGCGAAGAGCTTGTAAGAGAGTGCCACGAGCACGGCGTTGAGATAGAAAGCGTACCCGGCCCCAGTGCCGCAATAACGGCGCTTTGTATGAGCGGACTTGACACCTCACGCTTCAGCTTCGAGGGATTTTTAAGCGTTACCAAAAAACAGCGTGACGAACACCTTGACGAAATCAAGGACTTTTCAAGAACGCTTATATTCTATGAAGCGCCCCATAAGCTGAAAAACACGCTCGACGATCTGTACAGAGTTCTCGGAAACCGACAGATAGCCCTTTGCAGAGAGCTTACCAAGATACACGAGGAAGTTATCAAGGGTACTATATCAGAAATGATAGAACGCTACAAGGAGCTTACGCCGAGAGGCGAATATGTGCTTGTGGTAGAGGGAAAACCAAAGGTAAAGGAAAACGAGGATATTACGCTTTCCGATGCCGCACTTATGGCAAAAGAGCTGGTTGACGGCGGAATAAAGCCGTCCGATGCCTGCAAACAGGTTGCAGGAAAAACCCCGTTCTCAAAGTCGGAGATCTATAAGGAATATCTTAATATGTAAATCTGCCGTCAGGCTTTAATAATACCGAAAGGAAAAATACTATGGAAGAAAAAAAGAAAAAGAATTATGTCATTCCCGTTATAGGCGCTCTCATAGCTGTTGTAGCGTGCGTTGCCTATATCGTTATGAAGTTTGCGTCACAACAGCAACAGCTTGAGGACAAGTGGAGCGAATATTACGACTGCGGCTGGATGTAATTTTTCAAAATAACTATTGAAATTTCCGTATCTTTATGATACAATTAGAATGATAACATAAACGGAGGTGTTTTTATGAAGCACATTAAGACTGTTAACAAGGCTAACCTCAAGGAAACAGCTGCTAAGGGCGGTTGCGGCAGATGCCAGACATCATGCCAGTCTGCTTGCAAGACAAGTTGCACAGTAGCTAACCAGAAGTGCGAGGCTTTAAACAAGTAAGGCACGGGTAAGAGAAAAGCTTTGAAAGCTCCCGAACAAATACGGGAGCTTTTGGCTTGTTTGAATATTTCGGCGGAAAACCGCCTTATATAACTCAGAAAAGGATTTGACCAATGAAAGAAATGATACATAAGTATGAGCAAAACGGTCAGTACATTGTACTTGACGTATGTAGCGGCGGCGTTCACGTTGTGGACGAGCTGACATATAAGCTTCTCGACTATGTCGCTCCCCCCTTTGCAGATGTATGTCCCGATGAGATAATCGCTAAGATGGACGGCTTCGATAAGGACGATGTAAAGGAGTGCTACGCAGAGCTTAAAGAGCTTTATGACGCAAAGATGCTCTTCACCGAGGACGATTACGAGCAGTACGCAGCAATGGCTATGAAGGCTCCTATCAAGGCTATGTGCCTGCACGTTTCGCACGACTGTAACCTGAGATGCAAATACTGCTTTGCCCAGACAGGCGACTTCGGCGGTGACAGAATGCTGATGAAGCCCGAAACAGGTAAAAGAGCTATGGACTTCCTTATAAAGCACAGCGCCAACAGAGAAAATCTTGAGGTCGACTTCTTCGGCGGCGAGCCTCTGATGGCCTGGGATACCGTAGTCGAAACCGTAAAGTACGCAAGAAGCATAGAAAAACAGCACGGCAAGAACTTCCGCTTCACCATTACAACAAACGGTATGCTCCTTGACGATGAAAAGATAGATTATATAAACAGGGAAATGTCAAACTGCGTATTATCGCTTGACGGCAGAAAAGAAGTAAACGATAATATCCGCCCCACTCCAAACGGCAAGGGAAGCTATGATATAATCGTTCCGAAATATCAGAAGCTGGTAGCTGGCAGAGGCACAAAGGACTATTATGTAAGAGGTACGTTCACAAAGTACAACCTTGACTTTGCAAACGATGTTCTGCATATAAGCGATCTCGGCTTCGAACAGCTTTCCGTAGAGCCTGTTGTGACCGATCCCGAAATGCCCTACGCTATCACAGAGAGCGACCTTCCCACTATATTTGCCGAATATGACAGACTTGAAAAGCTGATGGAGGAGCAGAAACTCGCAAATAAGCGTAAGTTCAATTTCTTCCACTTTATGATAGACTTGAATCAGGGTCCCTGCGCCGTAAAGCGTCTGCGTGGATGCGGATGCGGCAACGAATATGTTGCCGTTACCCCCGACGGCGATATTTACCCCTGCCACCAGTTCGTAGGTATAGAAGAATGGAAGATGGGCGACATTTTCTCAGACAAGATCGATCAGAAGATAAAGGATTACTTTGCAGGTATACATATCTACAGCAAGGAAAACTGCGGTAACTGCTGGGCAAGATTCTACTGCTCAGGCGGCTGTAACGCAAACAGCTTTATCTATGAGGGCGATGTAAAGAAGCCCCACAAACTGTCCTGCGAGCTTCAGAAAAAGCGTATCGAATGCGCCATAGCACTTGCGGCGGCAGGTAAAGACGCCGAATAACCGAATATAAGACAAGGACGTGACCGATAAAGTCACGTCCTTTATTTTATATATCTATCTTTAACAGCTCCACCGCATTTTTATAAAATATCTTATCCTTTGCGCTGTCGCTTATCGGCATTCTGTCGATCATTCTTATCTCATCGTGCGGATCACTCCACGGAAGGTCGCTTCCGAACAATATCCTGTCCTCGCCGTATGCCCTGAACATTTCCATAAACATCTCGTCCGACATATACTCTGCACAGTACGCCGTGTCAAAATAGATATTCCTTGCGTCCTTGATATAATACAGTACACGCTCCCAGTTTGCCATTCCGCCCATATGCGCCCCGATGAATGTGCAGTCGGGATACTTCTTCGCCATTTCGGCAAGGTCTGCCGGCATTGCGTGGAACGTCATAGATGATATAGGGTCATATCCCATGTGAAGAATAACCGGAAGCCCCAGTTCACCGCATTTTTCATAAATCCTCTGCATACACGGCTCGAACATAAAATGCCCCTGATAATCCGGATGTAATTTAACACCATGAAGCCCCAAGGACGATATGCGTTCAAGCTCACTGCAAAGCTCATCACTGTCAGGATGCACCGTGCCGAACGATATTATGTTGCCGTGATTTTGCTCATTTGCCCAGTTGTTTATAGTCGTCTGCTGTGTCGGCTTTGTTGCAACCGGCAGTAAAACGCCGTAATCAATGCTCCACTCTTTCAGCTTCTGCCTTGTATCGTCTATTCTTCCGTTAGTATAAACATTGCAGTTTGCCGTATCCTTCAGCTTCTGCACCGCCCTGTCCGCTATTTCGTCCGCATAAGCGTGTATGTGAAAATCAATGTACATCTTCTGTTCCTTCGTTCTTATTCGTCATATAATTTGTCTGTCTGCTTTCCGTCAAGACCCGAAAACACAGGGAATCTTCCCGTTCTCTCTATAGTCTGACCGTTTATCATTCCTATATGCGAGGAAATGTGCCGAAACTGCCCTAAGATAAGTTCAAGCCTTGTATATTCACACCCATCAGGCTTTTCGTTAAGCCCTTCGTCGCTCAGATTATCAAGATAGTTTTCTGTTTTGTATCGCACTTTATGCAGATAATCGAGCAACTCTGTATCGCTCAGAACAACATTGCAAGGATTATCGGGATTATCCATTCCGTTTTCGTGAAAATCCGGTTCTGTGAATTTTGACGGATTGAAAAACCACTTGTCCGCCGAGTGAATAGCGTGATACGCATACCGCCACGCAGGTGTACCGCAGACTGACGCATTTCTGTCGTATGTCTTTATCGCCGTTTCCATATTACTAAAGTTCGTTATCGTTTGCTTTTTTATCATTCGGCATACATCATTCATATTTTACTCCTTTGAAAAGTTACCTCTTTTTATTCTGTAGTTGAACAGCATATCAATAAAGCTTTTGTAGTACGGTATAAATGCGCCGCTGTCGATAAGCGAATATATTTCATCTCTGTCCGCCCACTTCGCCGCCTGCACTTCCTCAGCCTGTAATTTTAGCTCGGACACTGCTATATCCTTGTGTATTACATAAACATCGTCAAACCCGCGCTCAAAATGTACCGTCAGCATAGGACGGTCGTGCGAAAAATCGTGGCTTATTCCGAGCTCCTCGTACAGCTCACGGCTTGCCGCCTGCCTGCTGTTTTCACCTGCGACCGCACTTCCTCCGACCGATACGTCCCATTTACCGGGAAAACTCTTTTTGAACGGCTGGCGCTGTTGTATAAGCATTTTGCCATCGCTGCCCAAAATGCATATATGTATAACAAGATGATAACGGTTTTCGGGAAGCGGCTTTCCGCGCTCTATTGTTTCGCCTGTAAAATTGCGTTCATCGTCGTATAAATCAAACAGTTCCATATTGCACCTCCGGGTGTTACTATTATAGCACTTTGTGCACGTCTTTGCAAACGCGGCATACCGTCGACCTCCAATTCCGCCTGCGGCAAACTGCCTCACTCAATTCCGCCTTTCCGAGCAATACATATTTACTAAAGTTTGATTAACGGCGGGTTTAACCGATAATACTCGCATATAAAAAGAGGAGCATCTTCCGATACTCCTCTTAATATTGTTTTCACTATCGTTCAAACCGCCGTCAGCGTAACCTACAAATATCGCCATTCTTTCAAAAGGCGAATTTGAAGCGGCACATTGCCGCCCGCTTAGTTGGCAAGACCTGAACGTTCGATACCTTCAACGAACTGCTTCTGTAAGAAGATGTACATAATAAGTATCGGCATAAGTGACATAAGGCATCCTGCTTCTATCCATACGAGATAGTCGCTTGCCATACCGTTTTGCTCTCCTGTGAAATAAACCATCATCGTTGTTCCAAGACGGTCAATTTCCATCGCTATCGTATACGGGTCAGTGAAGAACATACCCGTTACATAAGAGTCGTTCCAGTACCATACGATTGAGAAAATGAATACCGTTAAGAACGAAGTCTTAGCATTAGGCACCATAACACGGATAAATGTCATGAAAGGTCCACAGCCATCGAGATAAGCGGCATCTTCGAGGTCCTTGGGCAGTCCTCTGAAGAACTGTCTGAACAGAAGAATAAATACGCCTGCTCTGATACCGTTGCAGAAGAACGCCTGTAAGTAAAGTGCCATAGGCGTACTTACAAGGTTAACCGCATTGCCTGTAAACAGCTTTATCAGACCGAATATATCGAAGAATCTGAACTGCATATACAGGGGGATAAGGATAACCTGTACGGGTACGATGATCTGTAAGATAACGATGCCGAACATAAGTCCCTTGCCCTTGAACTTGAATCGTGCAAATCCGTAGCCCGTAACGCCGCAGGTAACGACCTGTATCATCGAGCATACTACATTTACAAGTATTGTCTGCAAAAGTACCTTCGGGAACTTCATTGCAATCCATACGTCAACGAAGTTGGAGAATATAACTTCCTTTGGTATCCACATTACCGAAGGGTCGCTCATTTCTGTCTGGGGTCTGATTGCCGTAGACAGCATATAAAGCATAGGATAGAGAATTACGAATCCCAGACCGAACAGGATAAGGAAACGGAAAACAGGCCATACCTTTTCGGTAATTCTTCTTCTGAAGATGTACTTGTAGTGCTTTCTTTCCTGCTGGTTGTAATTACGGTAATTCTTGATTATCTGCCAGTTGCTTACATGGTAGATATTCTTAAGCTCTTTAGCCTTTTTCTTTTCAGCCTTCTTCAAAGCTCTCTTTGATTCGGGCTTTCCTGTTGCGATAGGCTTGATAACACCTACCTGAAGTTCGTCATCAGCCTTTTCGGGAGCGGCAGAAGCGTCAGCCTCGCCGTTTATCTCCTTTATAGCCTCGCCGATTGCTTCCGGAGAAGCGTTATCGACAGGTGCAGCTGCGGCTGCTTCGTTTTCCTGAACATCTGCATTGAACTGTTCTAAATCTTTTTCGCTCACAACTACACCTCCTTAATCATTTTCATAGAATACGAACTTAGATACAATAGCAACGATAATTGCAAGTGCAACCGCAACTATCAGGAAGTAAATCCATGCCATAGCCGCCGAAAGACCGTATCTTAAGGCTCTTGACTGTGCGAGAACTATTGACATAACCGGGTTTTCCGAATCGATGAACGTATCGATAACCGTATAAATCAGGTTTGCCAATATCATCGGGCTTATCATCGGGAACGTTATCTTCCAGAAGAATTCCCATCCCGTAGCGCCCTCCATAGATGCCGCTTCCTTTGCCGAAGTCGGTATCTGCTGTAACGCCGCAAGGAATATCAGTATCTGAATACCGGCACTCCATAATAGGTTGAAAATATCACTCGTTATCGTCTGTATCGTCATGGTCAGCTGTTCGTTCAGATTATATATACCTAAGAACTGCAACAGCTCATCGACAAGGTCGGTCTGGAACAGTGCGCTGAACTGCTCACCGCTCGAAATACCGTTGGTCGATATATCACCCTTGATTACCGCCAGTACAGGACCTGTTGCAACAAGTACCGGTAAGAAGAATACCGCTCTTGCGAATGTTCTGCCTCTGAACTTCTGGTTAAGAAGAAGTGCGATAAACAGCGAGAATATCATTACTACGATAACCTGCGGTACCATTGCACCAAGTGACTCGGTAAGCTTGGGGAGGTAATCCTGGTTCTTGAAAAGAGCCTCCTCATAGTTTCCGAAGTTGTTCCACTCGGTATAGATACCTGCCGAGGTCATTCCTCTCTGTGCTGCCTGCTCTGCTGTTGAAACAAGCTCTGTGTAGCACATTGAGTACCACGCCGACTTGAATATCGGCACAATGAACATATAGATTACGCCGACGATCCATATTGCTATGAATCCGTAACCGTAAAGTCCTTTTTTCTTCTCGTATGAAATACGGGATTTCTTGATTTCCTTCTGAACTCTGGGTTGTCTGCGGCGGATGTCCACCTCTTCACCCTCAACGTTCAGTGCCGCAGCAGCTGCGGTCATATGTGCCGACTTGTAAGCGGCGGAAGCCGGTGCCTCGTCAGCGTCGTCTGCCTTATCGGCAGGCTCTGAAGCTGTTTCCTCGACCGTTTCCTGCTTTACATCAGGCTCTGAAGCTGTTGCTTCTGTTGCCGTTTCGGCAGCCACAGCCTTGTCGGCTGCGGGTGTGTCATCAACGGGAGTCTCGGCGGCGTCGGTCGTCTTCATTGCTTCAATTTCTTCATTCGGGTTGAAATTCGAATTATTCATCTGTTTCTCCCTTCAGTCCATATTGTGCAAGATCGATTTCCTTGCCGTTGACGGTGAGAGTCATTTCTCTGGTATTTACCCTGATTGTCTTTCCGCCGTCAAACTCGGTTTCCATCTCATCGCCGGAAATTCTGTTGTATCCTGTGATGTGGAGATTTGCGAAGTCCTTCAGTTCGTCCTGATAGAGCTTGTAAACCTTAGCCGAGGGTTCGAGCCAGCCCTTGTAGTTTGAATAGAAGAGCGTCTCGTAATCGCTGTCTGTGAAATCGTTAGGATCGGCATACATCATATCATAGTGAACAGGTGTTGCTGTAAGAAGTGCAAGCATGATAGTATCGTTTGCGTTTGCACTTGCATTTACCGCCTTTGTTGTGTAAGGCAGGTAACCGTGGATAACGATCTCATAGAACGGAATGTCATAGTCAAACAGATCGAAGTTACTTGATGTAACAGGTACGTTTGTCAGATAATCAACATAGGGGAGCGCATAAGCGTTAGCGCCGCTTGCAAGAAGCGTGAAGCCTGCGTCCTTGAACTGCTTGTAGCCTTCTACCAGCTTGTTCATTGTATCTGTTCTGGAATAATTCTCACGGCTGAAGTCGCTGTAGAGCAACGTTGTAGCGTCATCAAGGCTTATCGTTGTTATTCCTTCGCTTGTGAACGACTTGCTGATCTTGTTGTAAAGATCCGGCCAGTAATAAGGTGACAAGGTTGTCTTTGTAACAAGTCTTACCTGGTTCGGAATGCCGAATGCAATATCCCAGTTATTCGTTGTTGCATAAGCCTTTGTTATAGCCTTGCAGGCGTTCAGCGTGTAGCTGTAGCCGTTACCGCTGTCCTTCATGTAGGTGATTCCCGCACTTGCGAACAGCTTGCTGTTTATCGAGCCTACATATTCCGCAAGACTCTTGTATGCGTCCTTGCCGCCAAGCGTTCCTGCGTAATTTACATCGGCTGTGATCATACCCTTGATGCCTGCGCCGTTGAAATCGTTGTAGTTTGCAACAATATCATCAACGCCAAGCTCATTGAGCTGCTTTATTATTTCCTGAGCCTGCTCATATGTTGTAGCGGCAGTTTCAAGATTTACAGGGAAGCCTGCGATCGACTGTGCCTTTATCGTACCGCCGTAAAGGTCAAGATAATAGCTGTTTGTTATATTGTCGCTCTTATCCTTGAATCCCTTCTGCTCGATAAGGTAGTTTCTGTATGCTTCCGCAATATCAACATAAGAAAGGTTTTCCTTTGCAAGAGGATAATAGCCTACCGTGAGGTTGGGCTGATTTATCTTGCCCTGCTCGTAAACCGTAAGCTTACGGTTACCCATGTAGTAGGTATCCTCTGCTCTTACCTTGAACTCAAACCATGTATTGTTGTATGATGTTGAGTTCTGTCCGCTTACAGTAGCGTTTACGCTTGCACAGGTTTCGCCGGACTTCGCAACAGCCATGTAACCGTGATTTGTCTTTTCACCGTTTGTAACAGCGCCGATAACAGGGAGATAAACCTGCTCTGTCTTTGACGGACGTGTCAGCAGACCGATCGATGTATCACGGCCGTATACCTCACTGCTGTATGCCTGTGCGTTGTAACGGCGGTTGTTGTAGTTGATTACAGCACCCGAGCCGTCGGGAACTACCATATAGCCCTCATCTTCCATGCCTGCCGCATTGAAGAACTGTAACATACCGATCTCAAGAAGCACAAGACCGCTTGTGTCGGTTGCCTGCTGTTCCTTGATTTCTTCCGTTATTATCGAAACATTTACATTGTCTTTCTCAAGTGTGATCGTCATAGGGATCTCAGCTTCGATCTTGCTTAATCTGTATGTGACCTTTACACCGTTTTCGATCGGTTCAACACTGAAGTCGTCCGACTTTATCGAAGCGTCGTAAATGCTCATTCTCTGACTTGTGTGTGATGAAGCGTCACCGTATATTACATATAACGGAGACTGCATATTCTTCTTCTGCGCAGTCTTGGCATTTTCGTCCTTGTCTGCGTTAAGAGGAGTAGCCCACCATACATAGTTGTCGCTCTTTGACTGAACCGCAAAGTTTGTCGTCAACTCGTCAAAGTATAACTTGTAGCTGTCGTTTTCAGCCACAACGCTCATATCCGCAAGGCCTTCCTCGTCGGTTCTGAGCTTTTTCTTGTCATCTTTTTTATCGTCTTTCTTGTCGTCCTGCTTATCATCAGCGGATGCGCCGTCATCGGTTGTCTGCTCAGTCTGAGATGTGCCGTCGTCCGTTGTAGTCTGTTCGTCAGACCATGCAACAAGCGAGCTCATCGAAACGAGCATTGCGGCTGTGAGCAGAACTGCAAGTATCTTTTTTCTGATTTTTATCATCTTCTGTCACACCTCCGCTTACAAACTGAATCTGTACATCAACTCGGTATAGATTGAGAAACCGAAGATGTAAACCTGCTGGAACAAGCTGAGTAACAGCACGAGCAGGAACAGGATTACTACCATTGCCGCAACAGTGAAAACCATTGCAAGAAGCGTCTTGGGTACCGAGTACTGATGAACCGTCTTGATACCCGAGATCATAAGCACCACCGTCCACAGTATACCGAGATACTGGAAGAATACGATGAACGCACCCTCGCTCCTCAGTAACACGTTACTTGCGAGTATTACCACTACCTGAGTGATAAGATAAGGAACGAGCGCATAAGCGCTGACGCTCATGATCGCCTTTACCGAACCTTCTCCGTCGAACAGGGTACACAGTGACCAGTTACCTATTACCCATGTGAAGAACAGGATGATAGTCTGAACCAGGAGCGGCACGATGTTGAATATCTTTACATAGTTGTTGTTGAAAAGGAAGCCTGTCATTACCTGCTGGCACACCGTTATAACAAAGAAACAAAGAACTATAACAAGTGAAACCTTAGTGTTGTATGCTTTCTTCCAACGAAGATCCTCAAAGCCCTCGAAAGGATGTCTTGCAACGTAGAACGGCCATTTCCAAGCGGGCATATCTAAATCAAATCTCATTTTTATTTACCTCCCGCTTTCTTAGCCTTAATGCGTTTTCTTACCTTGCTGAGAACAACAAGCGCTACTATTATTACAAGCACGATTATCATGAATATATTGAAGTTATCTCTGATAAACTGCATTCTGTACTGCTTGAACGCTCTGTTATATCCGGCTCTGCTGTTACGGTAGAAGTATTTCATTGCCTGCTCGTAGTTACCCTGAGAAAGCTCCGAGTTACCAAGACCTATATAAGCGAACCAGTAGTTGCTGTCACGGGTCAGGACTTCCTGCCACGGACCGCTCGCCTCCTCGTACTTACCGAGGTTGTAAAGACCCATTGCCTCGTGTACGATGTTACCGAACTCTGTACGCTTGAATGTTGTGATAGAGTTCTTACGGCTGTCAAGTACATATACAACGCTGTTGTACGCTTCGACAGCAGTTACATTTGTGAACAGACCCTTCTGGTTGCCCTTGCCGCCGTAGATGAACAGCAGGTCGCATTCGTTTGTATACTCAAAGATACGTCCGTTTGCGAAGTCAAGGAGTCTTATCGTTCCGTCCTCATCAACATCAACGTCTGTGATCTGTGAGCCGTATGTCTGGTTCTTATAATAGTACGAAGCCATATCGCCGTAGGTGTAATCCGAATAACCGAGGTTGATAAGGATGTTCTCACCTGCAGGGTTCATCTTCTTGAATATATCCGTTGTGGCACTCTTTGAACCTGTTACGGTGTAAATAAAGCCCTCATCGTCTATATCGAAGTTATCGAACTCCATCGGAACCGCCTGAATGAATGCTGCGGCTGCCTCACGGGAGAGGATCGTTCTCCAGAACTTGTTGGCGATAGCCTGCGCTGTCTGCTCAACTCGGTTTGCACCGAAGAAGTTACTGAATGAACCGTCGGGTGCGAACATTACCGCACCGTCTGTGATTGACTTGATGTTTACATAAACGTTGCCCGCAACGTCAACTACGACCTTGTTGGGAAGGAATGTAACATCTGCGTCATAGAATTCAGCGGCAGGTCTTTCGAATATCTGGAATACCGTTCCGTCTGCATAAACACCGATTACACGGCTGTTGTCGTAGTCCGCAATGTATATCATTGTGGACTCGTTTTCGTTTGCAGCGTCCTCAACGTGTCTTACGAAAATTCCGTGCGGATTCTTCAGTGTTTCGTATTTATCTGTCTTGGGATTATAGAAATAATCCATTACAGTAAATGCTCTTGAATAAGTTACGTCTGTAACAAGTATGCGGTGATTACCGGAGTCTACTATATAAAGACTCTGTGTTTCACGGTCGATGAAAAGATCCTGAGGCTCTTTAAGCTCGCCGATCTCAACATCCTTTGTTACCTCACTGCCCGTCTGCTCTGAAATTGCTTTCAGCTGAGCGTCGGTGTTATATCTTGTGCCGGAGCCGAAATCAAGACCTGTAACTACACGGTCTACAACGTATCCGGTCTGTGAAGGAACAGGATCGCCCCACCAGTCGTAGCTGTAACCTTCGTACGGCTGATCGGCAAACGCTGAACTGCACAGCATGGAAACCGCCATTATGGCCGATACGGCTGCCGTAGCGATTTTCTTCATGTTTGGCACTAAAATCATCCTTTCTGTATAATCTAATAATAAATCAGTCTTTAAGACCGCTGGTAGCCATAGTTTCCATAACGCTGCTCTGGCAGAAAATGAATACTATGATAGGCGGCAGCATCGTAATAACAACTGCGGCTGCCGCAACGCCCGCACGGGCAATACCGGCGGCACTTATCTGCTGCATAACGGTCGGAATGGGTTTTAATGCCTCATTATAAATGAATGAATAACCTGTGATCTGCCATGCGCCTTGGAAAGCGAATATCAGAAGTGTCAGCCAAGCGGGTTTAACGTTGGGCATTACTATCTGCCAGCAGATTCTGATGTGGCTTGCGCCGTCCAGCTTTGCGGCCTCTATCATACTGTCAGGCAGCTGTCCCATGAACTGACGCATAAGGAACAGTCCCATAGGCGTTGCGATGTACGGCAGAATGATTGCAAAATATGTATCGATCATACCAAGTGTAGCCATTACCATGTACTGCATGATGTAAAGTACGGTAGATGTGAACAGAAGGGCAATCTCGATTATCTTGTTGAGTGCCTTCGCACCGGGGAATGCAACCTTTGAAAGCGCATATGCCGCCGATGACGAGAATAAAAGCTGTGCAACTGTAACTACTACAGCTACAAATACAGAGTTGAAAACGTATCTTGAGAACGGTACCCACATGTTGGATGCCGTAGCAAGCAGATCAGCAAAGTTCTGATCCGTGATGTTCTGTACATACAGTCTGGGCGGGAAGAGGAACAGCTCCTCAACAGGCTTCAGTGACTGTATAACAGAAAGATAAATGGGGAAGATCATGAACAGACCCAGCAGAACGAGCACTACAAATATGAAAATGTCGCCGCCCAGAGAACCGCCATATCTTTTTCTTCTCCTCTTAGTTATTTTCATAACTGCCTTCCTTTCTTAGAGAGAAATTCATAATGAGAGATCCTCCGATCAGTCAAGGTACTTGCCGAGTACCTTCTTGATACCCCAGTTGGCAAGCAGCATTACTGCGAACAATACGAAACATATAGCTGATGAGTAACCCATCTCGTAACGTATTGAACCGTAGTCAAAAGCGTGTGTCATGATCGTGTGTGCCGCATAGTCTGTTGAAGGGAATGCGGTAAGGAAACGACCTACATCACCGGCTGTGAAGGAAGCGGTGATCTGCATAACCGCTGCGAACAGCAGCTGAGGGCCCATTGCCGGCACCGTAACGAGCAGTAACTGCTGTGTACGGTTCTTGATGCCTTCGATAGCACCCGCCTCGTATCTGTCCTTCGGTATACCCTGAAGACCTGCACGAAGCGCAAGGAATCCGGCACCCAGCGACATCCACAGCTGAACGACAATTACAACACCCATGATGTAGTTTGCGTCTGTCAGCCACTGACGTGCGCTGTTTATGATACCGAGGTCAAGCAGATAAGAGTTTGCTATACCGTATGTATCGCCCGAGAATATGAGCTGCCAAGTGGTATAGATGTTACCTGCCAGAGTCGGCGCATAGAAGATAAATGTGAATATTGTCTTTAATGCTCTGGGCATTTCGTTGATAAGCCATGCCAGTATAAAGCACATGATATAGCTTAACGGACCTGTTATAATTGCGAATACGAGCGTATTCTGTATCGCCTTTAAGAAGACCTCGTCCTCAAGTATCAGCGAATAGAAATTGCTCAGTCCCACAAACTGGGGGAACTGTACCATGTTGAAGTTCGTAAAGCCCATAGGCAACGAAAGCAACACCGGTATGATCGTAAAGATCGTAAAGAGTAAGAAGTAGGGCGCAAGAAGTACATATACGCTTGCGTTCTTCTTCATCTCACGCAGTGTATATCTGAACTTGCTGTCTTCAATATACTGCGGCTTTTCTCTGTTAAACAAACCGATAACCTCCTCTATAATTCAGCAAAGCCTGTGAGGGCGAAAAGCCCTCACCGCTTTTCAAGATCATTTTTTGACGGACGATAATTCCTGATACTTTCTTACGATTTCAGACTTGATCTGATCGTTGTAGCTCATAAGCGTGTATCTGGGGTTACCTGCATCGTTAACAACCATTCTGAATGCGTTGTTGATGTGTCTTGTTACTGCATAGGATGCGGGAATGATCGGTACTTCTCTGAGGTAGCTCTGCTGTGATGAGATCTTCTCATACTCGGCAGTTGACCAGGGGAGCTGTTCAAGAGCTTCTACGTTTGCCGTATCGAAACGTCCCATGGGGCCCATAAGTGCTTCGATCTGCTTACCGTAGTCAACCTGAATATCCGTACTTGTGAACCACTTTACGAAATCCCAGGCTGCAGCCTGATTTGAAACCTTGTTGAATATTACCGCACCACTGCCTGCTGAGTTTGCAGCGTGATTTATTGTTCCGTCTGCCTGCTTTGTTCCGGGTACCAGTGTGAAGTCCCACAGACCCTTGATCTCGGGCGCTGCAACTGACAGCTGGTTATAGAACGTATAAGGCTGAACAACGAGGGGCATCTCACCTGTTCTGAAACGTGAGAATGCGTCGAATGTCTGATCAAAACTGAATACCGTGTAGAACTTTGTCCACTGCTCAAATACTCTGATAGAGTCCTGAGTCATAAAGTTCGTGAGGTTTACTTTCTTTATGTCGGTAGTCTTCATGCTGTTGTAGTCCGTTGTGTAAAGGTCCTCGTTGTAGATGTCCTGACCTGTCTGGAGCATCAGCATAATGAATGTGTTACCTGAGTCGAACGTGTTCGATGAAATGTTCTGAGGAAGTATAAGACCTACGTCAAGGTACTTTCTCTGTAATGTCGGGAGCATATCTGTGAGCTGATCCCATGTTTCGGGAGGATTCTCATATCCAAGCTCCTCAAGTACGTCTGTTCTGTAGAACAGCATCGGGAATGTCTGTGAAACGGGGAGACCGTAAACGCCTGTCGATACACCGTCGTTATACTCGTACAGCGTCATTGCGTCCTTTGCAAATCTCTTTGTTACCAGTTCATAATCCTTGAACTGCGTCATATCAACAAGCAGTCCTCTTGCGGCAAGCTGTATCGGGAAGTCGCCGCCGATGAACAGTGCGATCTCAGGACCCTTGCCTGCGAGCGTTGCTTCAAGTACAGAGCCTTGTACAAGGTTGATTGAAGCCTGTGTTCCGTTATAGTCGGGATTCGAGTTGAACTTGTTGTCAACAAGGTTCTTTACAACGGTTGCCTGGTCACGGGCAAGTGATACCCATACGTCAAGCGATGTTGCGCTTGAATCCGAAAGGTTCGTATAATCCTCGAAGAACGAACCGATAAATGCATTGAAGCCGAATGCAAGCTCGCCGAAGAAGTTGCCGTACGGTGACGCAAAATCCTCGTGGCAGGTCGCTACCTCTATGTAGTCAAGCTCAAGGGGCTGACCACGGTAGTCACGCATCCACGCCGATACAGACGAAATGCTGTCCTTGATACTGCTTGCCATTATCGGAATATCCTCAGGGCTCTTTATACATCTTTCAAGGTAGATACACATTGTTTCAAGTGCCGCTGCCTCAGAACCCTTCTTTGTCAGGCTCTCTATGCTTGCCTTCTCTGCACGCAGAGAATCAACTATTCTCCGGAATGCTTTCTGAATACCGGGTATCTTCTTTTCTACAAAGTAATCCTTGTATTCATCGGGGTCGGGACCCGTTATCATAAGTATTCTTCTGTAGTACTGGTTAAGCTCAAGTACAAGGTCGTCAAGTCTCTGCATAACCTCGCCGATTGAACCGGGTATAGCCTCAAGCGTGAGCTCATGCTCCTCGCCCGCCGTCAGATAAACGTAAATATCGTTGCCGTTCTCATCCTGGGGAGTGAGGTTGTACCAATCCGCAGAATAGATGAACCTAACATCGTCAAGCTCCTTACATGGAACCTTTCCGTCAATGTAGATTCTTCTGTTTGAGAAGAAGCCTCTCATCTGATTCTGTCTTGCCTTGAAGTTGAAACGGTAATAACCGTCGTTTTCAACCTTGAACTTATAGGTGATCGCCTGCGTCGCCTTATTCCATGTAGCCTGACCGATAGTGTTGTAACGCTGCTTGGTCGGGTGGTTGGGATTTGTCATGTAGGTCGTTCTGTCGTAAGTAGCATATAATGTCGATGCCGTCTTGTATGCGGCTTCTTCAGCCTGAAGGAAGATGGTGTTCGTTCCCAGCTCCTCGTTCTTTGAAGAAAGTGCGGGAGTGTTCTGAAGCTGATCATCTGTGGGCTTGATTGAATCGTAGCTTACAAGCTCATCGTAGTTCTTGAACGTAAACGAATGGAAAACACCGTAGGTTCTGATACCCTCAAGTGTCATTGTGTGCTTGCCTTTTTCAAGATAGAAATAGTAAGGCTCGTTATAAAGACCTTCCTTGTCCTTGATAGGATACTTTATCCAGCAATCATAGGTTACCTGTCCTGGACGAAGATCGTTGTCCTTGCTGTCACGGGTTATCTCTCCCTCGTCCTTCCAGTAACGGTCGAGCGTGATGTCCTGTGCCGCTGTGAAAGGATATTCGCCGTCTATCTTAAGACCTATATCAAGAACGGTATTCTTTGATTCATTGCCCTCGATAGGATAATAGATAGTCTCAAGATTGTAAAGACCCGTTTCCTCGACATTGAACTCATATGTAAGCGTGAGCTTGTCGCTCTTCCACTTTATCGTTGAGTAGTGATCTGTCTTGAGATCGGTATCTTCTGCGAGGAATGCCTTGATTCCGTTGTAGCCGTCGCCTGATTTTTGAGTGATCTCCTCAACTGCAGGCGCTATGACTGCAGCCTGCTCGGCTGTCATCTCCGATACGTTGTTGACGAAGGATGTGCCGTCTATCGTACCTTCCTTGTAGTCGGTAGCATAGATAGTGATTTCCTTCTTGGGCTTTGCGGCATCCTTATGACTGTTGTAATAAGTGCTGTACTTGCCCTCCATACCGGTGATTGTGATTCCGCTCACTGAGCTATCGGTTGTGCTTTCCTCGGATTGTCCGGCAGAAGTATCTGTTGTCGCTTCTGCACTGACTGCGGTTGATGTAAGTGACAATGAGGATACGAGTGTCGCACATGACAATATACCCGCTAATGTTCTTTTCATCCTGCTGACTTTTGTTGCCACAGTAATAATCCACCTTTCTGTAGTTTCGTTTATGTCCAATCGAAAATATGCTAATTTCGACGAGTTAAGGAATTTATCCGTGCATATTGTAATCCGAGTTGTAAACGGAAATTTTTCCGTCCTCAAGTTCAACACGCACTTTATCTCCGCCCCTTATACCCAGAGCCTCGAGATATTCTTTTGGTATCTGGAGTCTGCCTGCCCTGTCAAGAACAACAAGCTCCTCATGATCCGAGCCGCTTTGCTGCATAAGTTTTTCATGCTCTGCCCTTTGCTGCTCGCTCATCTTTTCGAGTTCCCCGAATGAGAGGATCTCGGTTTTCTTTCTCAGCATCTCGCTCGATGTACGGCCGTCACGGATAGCAACAACACGGTCGATCGACTTCGACAGATTTGTATCGTGTGTTACTATTATAATGGTAACGCCTGTCTGACGGTTTAACTGCTTGAAAACATCAAGCACCATCGCCGCCGTCTTGGTATCGACCGCACCCGTAGGTTCGTCCGCAAGGAGCAGGCTGGGATTGTTTGAAAGCGCTATGGCGATAGCCACTCGTTGCTGCTCACCGCCCGAAAGCTGACCGAGTACCGAGTTCTTTCTTGCTGAAAGCCCTACCATGTCGAGCAGCTCCTCCGCTCTCTCCCTTCGGTTCTTGTGTCCCGAAAGTAAAAGCGGCATTTCAACGTTCTGTATCGCCGTAAGATACGGTATAAGGTTTCTGGCGTTGTTCTGCCACACGAAACCGACCGTGTCTCTCTTATATTTTATAAGATCCTTTTCATCAAATTTAAGAAGGTCCTTACCGTCAACGTAAAGACTTCCCGCCGACGGCTTATCGAGCGCACCGAGCATATTCAGAAGCGTTGATTTACCGCTTCCGCTCGCACCGACGATACCCATCAGTTCTCCACGCTCAACCGTGAGGTCAAGTCCCTGTAAAGCCATTACCTCAACATCGGTCGTCTTATATATCTTGACAAGGTTCTCACATTGCACCATCACATTTTCGGGTGGCGCAAGCATCATTCTCTGAGGCATCACTCCACCTGCTTTCTGACATCTGTAATGCGTCCGTCATCAAGTGTATAAACCACGTCGCACTGCTCCATCATCGCAGTGTCGTGCGTTGTCATCACTATTGTAAGCCCGTCCGTATGTACAAGCTCTTTAAACAGATTCATAACCGCAAGTCCCGTAGGCATATCAAGCGCCGCAGTAGGCTCATCCGCAAATATCAGCTTCGGCTTGTGCGAGATCGCCCTCGCTATCGCCACTCTCTGCTGCTCACCGCCCGAAAGTTCTCCGGGTCTGTGGTGCATACGCTTTTCAAGTCCCACTCTCACAAGGCATTCCTTCGCCCGCTTTACACGCTCCGCATAAGGCATACCCACAAGCCGCATCGCAAACTCAACGTTCTCGTAAGCCGTCATTGTCGGTATAAGCGCTACAGACTGGAAAACAAACGACATATCGTTTCTTCTCAGCTTATCCATCTCCTTGTCGGAAAGACCCGTTATCTTCTTCCCGTCAAAGTAGACCTCGCCGCCTGTAGGACGGTCAAGCGCTCCGAGTATATTTATCAGCGTGGTCTTGCCCGAGCCGGATCTGCCTCTCAGCACGACCAGCTTGTTCTTTTCAACATCAAGATTTATATCCTTCAAAGCGTCAACAGTGGTATTATCGTTTATTTTAAAGCTTCTGGAGATATTCTCCGCTCTTAAAATCGTTTCCATAGGCAGTTTCGATCCTCAAAAAAGTCCGTAAGCTACGTCAGCCCTGCAAATTGTTTCATCTGCTTTTTGTACCAAATGCACAATTGTATTATTCGTTTTCGGCTGTAAACACGCCGTATTTAGAAATAATGTACAAAACAGCATAAGGGTCTATAACGTAGTAATTATACCAAATTATCACCTTACTGTCAAGGTTCATAAAAGAACTTTCACATTTCTCAAATGATTTTGATTTTCTGTACAAATCACTTTTGCGCTTGTCTAACAGTTACAAACTTCATACGCAAATTTTGTGCATATCGCTGAATTTGATTTTTGCTTGCACAATATCTTGATTTTTCGGGCGTCTTATGTGCTATTTTTGGTGTAAACGATTTCCACATTGAAAATGCTTATAACTTAATTTAGCTAATTCCTTAATTCGCTTAATCAAACTTTGTAGAATATGCACAAATATTTTCGGCGATTTTTTTAGCTAATCATTCCGGATATTACTTAATTTTTGCGTGTAACTCATGTAAACGCTTCGATTTGTTCACTTAGCTCCATCCACTCGGCAGTAAGCGCCTCCTCTTTTTCCTTCAGCGCCTCTATTTCCTGTGCAAGCGCACTCGTTTTTTCATAGTCGGTCGCTATCTCCGGCTGTGACATCTGCTGTGCCAGCTCCGCCGTTTTCAGCCCGATCTCATCTATCGCCTGTTCGCAACGCTTCAGCGCACCGCTGAGCTTTCTGAGCGTGCTTTCACGCTCCTTGCGCTCCTTGTAGTCGTTCTTCTTGCCTTCAGCCGCCTTTACCTGTACTGCCTGCTCGGACTGTGCCTTCGCTTCCTTGAGTTCGATATACCTGTCATAGTTTCCGTCTATGTTTACAGTACCCGTCTTTCCGAGCCACACTATTCTGTCGGCCAGCTTGTTGATAAGGTATCTGTCGTGCGACACGATAAGAAGCGTTCCGCCGTAGCTTGCCAGTGCGTTTTCCAGAGCCTCTCTCGAATGTATGTCCAGATGGTTTGTAGGCTCGTCGAGCAGCAGCATATTCGCCTTGCTCAGCATAAGCTTAAGGAGCGACACCCTTGCCTTTTCTCCTCCGCTGAGCTTGCCCACATTCTTGAACACATCATCGCCTTTGAACAAAAACTGCGCCAGTGCAGAGCGTACCTGCGTCTGCGTCATTTTGGGATACCTGTCCCACACCTCGTCTATCACCGTCTTTGACGGGTCAAGATCCGTCTGTGCCTGATCATAATATCCAAATTGTATATTGTTGCCGAATTTATACTCTCCGCTATCCGCCTGATATTCTCCTGTAAGGATTTTCAGAAGCGTAGTCTTTCCGCAACCGTTCTCACCTAATATAAATGTTGTCGTGTTCTTCTTTATGTCAAGCTCTGCATTTGTGAAAACCGCCGTCCCGTCAAACGATTTCGACAGGCCCTTTGCGATAAGCACATCGTTTGCGCCGCCTTCCTTCGCCCTGAACGTGAACTTTATAGCCTCCGGCAGATCCTCCGGCTTTTCGAGCGTTTCCTTCAGCCTGTCCGCCTGCTTCTGCTTTGATGCCGCCGTGATGAAGTTATGCTCCTGCCCCCACCGCTTCTGTTGCTCTACAATGCCTTCGATACGGTTTATTTCCTTTACCGTCCTGTCGTACACCCTCTGCTGAGCCTCTCTTGCCTCAGCCTTCAGCTCAAGATAGCGTGTATAGTTGCCCTTATATTCACGAAGCGTCCTGTTTTCCATTTCAAAAGTCGTGTCGGTGACTTTGTCGAGAAAATAACGGTCGTGCGATATTACGATATATGCGCCCTTATATTCCGTAAGGAACTTTTCGAGCCATTCGCAGGCGGTTATATCAAGGTGGTTCGTAGGCTCGTCAAGAAGCAGTATATTACTCCCCGAAAGAAGCAGCTTCGCAAGCTGTGCCTTGCTCTTCTGTCCGCCGCTCATAACGCTTATCGGCTTACCGAAATCCTCTTCCGAAAAGCCCAGACCGACAAGCGCCGAGCAAGTCATTGATTTATAGGTAAGTCCGCCCTCACGCTCAAATCTTTCCTGCAACTGCATCTGCCTTGACAGCGTCTGCTCGCTGTGGTCACCCGTATCTATCGCAACCGCTATATCCGCAAGCTCGTTTTCAGCGTCAATAAGCGGACGGAATATCTCCAGTACCTCGTCATATAGAGTGATATTATCGTCACGGATAACATACTGCTCCATACAGCCGATCTTTATCCCCGCCGCCTTGCTTATACCGCCTGTTTCAGCCTCCTGCCTGCCGTTTATAACGTGCATCAGCGTGGTTTTTCCGCACCCGTTTACACCTACAAGTCCGGCTCTGCCGTTTTCTTCAAGCCGAAAATTCACATCGTGAAACAGCGTTTCACCGCCGAAGGACACCGAAATATCATTACCGGATAATACTATCATACCGCATTGTCCTTTCCGAAAAATAACGGTCAGAGTATTTCCTGCTCTGACCGCATATCTTTGTACTTTTCTTTATGCTTTGTTTACTTCTTTAAATTTTCGGGCTTGTACTTGATGAGTGCGTCATTGTTGAGATCAAGCGCATAGTCCTTAGCCGTTTCGTTGAGCATAGCCTTGTAGTCGTCGTCCTTCATAACGTGAAGCACGTTGCTGTGATTCTCCGTGAGCCAGTCCTCACGTTCCTTTATATCACGGCGTACTACCGCATAATAAACGCTGTCGTCCTCGTAAACTCCGCCCTTGTCTGTATCAAGCTCAAATGCCCACTTTACAAACTCCTCGCTCGGTGAAGTATCCGTCTTGCCGAGCAGGAATTCGTGGTCATGCTCCTCTTCTTTACTTCCCGATGTTCCGCTGCTCGTTGTATCGTCCGATGCGGTTTCGCTTGTCGAAGAAGTTACAGATGATGCTGCAGAAGAAACCGCAGATGAATTACCGGAGTTGCTCTCGGCATCCGAGTTGCTCTCGGCTTCAGCCTCAGCCTTTTCCTTTGCCACAAGATCCTGATACTCGTGATATACCTTATCGTAGTCCTCGCCGGCAAGCAGTCTGTCAACATAGCCCTGAGCCTGTTCCTTCTTTGCCTTCTTGCCCTCGTCGGTCGTTATCTTGTCGCCGTTGCCCTCTTTAAGAGAAACCTGTATTATCTGGAATCTGCCGTAATTGTCATAGAAATAAGTAGCTATATCCTTTTCGTCTGTTGCGGATATGCCGTTTTTCTCATAGTAAGCGTCAAATACCTTCTCGCTCATCTTGTTTACAAGCTGAACAGCCTCGTATGACTTCTTGCTTATTCCGCCTGCCTCATAGTTCTGACCGTAGGTTTTTCCTGTGCTGTAGCCGTAATATGAGATTTCCGTATCCCACATCTTCTTTACAGAGGTCTTTACGGTTTCCTCTTCCTCGTCTGTGAGTGAAAGGTTCAACTCCTTGAACTTGTTCTGGATAGCGACATACTGCTTTACCTGCTCTAATGTACGGTCCTGAACATACTGTGAGAACGTCTTGTCCTGTACATTGTAGTTGTAGTAGCTGAAATTCTCTATCTTTGATGCGCTTGTTCCCATAGCCTTAAGCTGATCGTCAACCTCCTGCTGAGCCTCGCCTATAGCCGTCTGCTCATAAAGAAGATATATGCCCGCATTTATGGTCTGATTGTCAACCGAGCCTATAGTCGATACATCCGCACAGCCTGCAACGCTTAATGTGATTGCCACGGCGCATATTGCCGCTGCCAGCCTTTTAAAATATTTCATTGCTTTTCTCCTTACTGTTTATAAGGGGCTGTGCCCCGATTATTTCTGCAAATTCCGCCGTTATCTTAATGTAACGCCTATATTCTCAAGTGCCTTAAGCACCTTTGCAACAACTGCGTCCGCCTCATCGTCTGTCAGCGTAGCGTCTTTCTTTCTGAGTATCAGCTTGTATGAAAGGCTCTTCATACCTGCAGGCACCTGCTCGCCCTTGTACATATCGAACAGACGTACAGCCTCAAGATGCTTTGCGGTCTTTTCTATCACAGCAACTATATCTCCGCTCGGAACGTCCTCGTTGCACACAAGGCTCAGATCTCTGTATGTCGAGGGGAACTTGGGCAGTGCGGTGTACTTTACATCACCGTCCGCATTATTGAACATTACCTCCATGCTGAGCGTAGCACAGTAAACCTCTGCATTTACGCCGAAATTAGCCGCAGCCTCCGGATGAAGCTGACCGACATAGCCGATAAGCTCGCCGTTTACAGTGACCTTTGCGCATCTTCCGGGGTGGAATGTCGGATTGTTCTTTTCAGCCGTGTATACGACATTCTTCAATCCGAGTTTTGCCATAACTTCCTCGGCAACGCCCTTTGCCGTGAAGAAATCCTCGCCGTTTCCGTAAAGCGCATAGCACAGAACATCTCTTTCAACAGGGAGCTGATTCTCACCTGTCGGGAAATACTCTCTTGCTATCTCGAAGAATCTGCCCTCAAGGTTTCTGTTGCTCCAGTTTCTTCTTACAACTTCCATCATAGAAGTAAGCGCAGAAGTACGCATTACGCTTGTATCCTCGCCGAGCGGACGTCTTAACACAACGCTCTTTCTTGACTTCTCGTCCATACGCAGAAGCTCATAGTCCTTAGGCGAAATAAAGCTGTAGGTCATTACCTCGTAGAATCCGAGTGCCAGTGCAAGTGAAATTACCTTGTCCTCGAATATCTGTTCGGGCGTTCTCTTGCCCTGTGATGACAGCTTCGGTATAGTCGAGGGGATTCTGTTGTAGCCGTATATACGGGCAACCTCCTCCGCAACATCGCACGCACGGTGCATATCTATACGGGTAGGCGGAACGATTATCTCGCCGTTTTCATAGCCGAAGCCGAGCTTCTTTAATATCTCTATCTGCTCGTTCTCGCTTATATCCGAGCCTAAATGCTCGTTCACCCACTTATAGTCGTGCTTTAATCTTTCGGGAACATACTCGCTGTGGTTCTCGTCAATGATAGTATTCACTACCTCGCCGCAGCCCAGCATCTCGATAAGCTGTAACGCTCTCTTGAGCGCCTTTTCTGCGTTTACCGGGTTAAGACCCTTTTCAAAACGTGAGCTTGCCTCGGTACGCTCGCCTATCTTTCTTGCGGTACGTCTTACCGATACGCCGTCAAAGCAGGCAGCCTCAAATACGACAGTAGTCGTATCCTCCATGATACCGCTATGCTCGCCGCCCATAACGCCGGCTATGGCGATAGGCTTCTTTCCGTCTGCGATTATCAGCATTTCGGGAGTCAGCTTTACAGGCTCTGCCATTTCATCGAGCAGCTTTAATGTTTCTCCCTCTTTTGCGTTTCTTACAACTATCCTGTTGTCCTCGACATATCTTAAATCGAATGCGTGCATCGGGTGACCGTATTCAAGCATTACGAAGTTCGTTATATCAACAAGGTTGTTGATAGGTCTTACACCGCTCGCTCTCAGCCTTCTTGCCATCCACTTGGGCGAAGGTCCTATCTTTACGTTCTTTACAAGCGCCGCCATATAGCGTGAGCAAAGCTTTGTATTTTCAACGCTTACGCTGATTTCCTTTGTAATATCCCCGTCAACGCCCTTGAATGAAGGCTCGGTGTAGTTCATAGGAATATCAAACGTTGCACTTGCCTCCTGTGCAAGTCCGAGTACGGAAAGGCAGTCGGGGCGGTTGTTCGTTATCTCAAACTCTACTATAGTATCGTCTGTCTGTAAAGCCTCGCATATATCCATACCCATTCTGAAAGAATCAACATCGGGATCGTTATTCAGTATAAGTATTCCGTCGTCTGCTACGGGATAGTCAAAATCATCCTTTGTAAGACCAAGCTCCGCATAAGAGCACATCATACCGTTGCTTGCAACGCCTCTCAGCTTGCCTTTTGTGATCTTTGTTCCGTCTGCGATCGTACTGTTGTGCATACAAGCGGGAACAATCGCTCCCTCAAACAGATTCTGCGCCGCAGTAACTATCTGCACAGGCTCTTCTCTGCCTGCGTCAAGCTGGCATATCCACAGCTTTTCGCTGTCAGGGTGACGCTCCAGCTTCAGCACCTTTGCAACTACCACGTTATTTATAGGATCGGACATCTTATGATAGGTTTCAACCTTTGAACCGCTCATCGTCATATCCGCTACGAATTCCTTTATTGGCATATCGGCTTTAACATAGTCGTTAAGCCATCTCATTGATAAATCCACGTTAATATCTCCTTTTACGATTCCTATCGGTATTTCTGAATTCTCTTATCTGAACTGTGCGAGGAAACGCTGATCGTTCTCGTACAGCAGACGCATATCGTCTATGTTATATCTCATCATAGCAATACGCTCAAGTCCTATACCGAAAGCGAAACCGCTGTATTCTTCGGGATCTATTCCGCAGTTGATAAGTACCTGCGGATGAACGATGCCTGAACCGAGCATCTCTATCCAGCCTTCGCCCTTGCAGAGCGGACAGCCCTTGCCTCCGCACTTGAAGCACTGTAAGTCAACCTCGGCTGACGGCTCTGTATACGGGAAGTGGTGAGGACGGAAGCGGAGCTTTACCTCGTCGCCGTAAAGACGCTTAGCAAACGTTTCAAGCGTACCCTTAAGATCACCGAATGTGATATTCTTATCTATTACAAGGCCTTCGCACTGGTGGAAAATAGGCGAGTGCGTGCCGTCAACAGCATCGGGACGATAAACACGTCCGGGGCTTATGATAGCTATAGGAGGCTTGTTTTTAAGCATTGTTCTTATCTGCACGGAAGATGTCTGTGTACGCAGAAGGATCTCATCAGTAATATAGAATGTATCCTGCTCATCTCTTGCAGGGTGACCGTCCTCTGTTAAAAGCATATCGAAAACGTACTTCGTTTCCTCGACCTCAGGACCGTCTACTACAGTGTATCCCATTCCTCTGAATATTTCCTTAAGCTCGTCAAGAACTATATTCAGCGGATGACGCACTCCCATCGCCTGCTGCTTTCCGGGCATGGTAACGTCCAGCGTTTCCTTCTTTAATTTCTGCTCCATAAGCGCAGATTTAAGCTGTGCCTGCTTCTGTGCAATAAAGCCCTCAAGCGACTGTCTTACATCGTTTGCAAGCTGACCCATAACAGGTCTTTCCTCAGCGGACAGCTTACCCATGCTCTTGAGTATAGCTGTAAGCTCGCCCTTCTTGCCAAGGTACTTTACTCTCAGCTCGTCAAGCTGCTTAACGTCAACGCAGTCGCCGATAGTTTTCAGTGCCTGCTCCTTTATATTCTGTAACTGTTCTTTCATACCTTTATTCTTTCCTCGTTATTTATTATCCTGTATTTGATCTCGCCGTCAGGCAAAGACGATGGAACCGAATCGTTCCACTGATAACACGACCTTTCACGCATTTTTCCTGCGTCGGTTAATTATAATATGGTTATGTAATATGGCTTTTTATGGAAATTAAAATCAAAGCCTATGCCTACACGATAGACATTATAACAGAAATCCGATACTTTTGCAAGTGTAATAACGCAGTTTTCGGTAAATTTCGCATTATTTTCACCCGCGCCAACCCTTCCAAACCCGCCGCAAAACAAAACAGGCACCGTCTGCACGATGCCTGTCATATATTTACGATTATTTCCTTGTAGCCGCCTTAAGACCAGAATACTCGCTGAACTCGGTCGTGCTTCCCGTCTTTCTGAACGCCTTTATTCTGAAAGAATAAGTAGTACCCTTTGCAAGCCCCTTGACAGTAAACGTAAGCGTGGTGTTATTCTTTGTGGTGGCAATTGCCGTCCACTTACCGCCCTTATACTGCTCAATAACATAGCCTGTAGCCTTGTCATTCTTGCTCCAGTCGAGCTTCACCGCACTTGCAGAAACCGCACTGCCCTTGAACGAGGCAACATTCGCTATCCTTGTCTTGCCTGCGATTTTTACATAGCCGCCGTATATCTCCGATTCGCCCGAAATAACATAGGCTTTGATTCTGAAGGTATATGTCGTGTCCGCCGCAAGTCCGTTTACAGTATATGTAACCGCTGTGTTACTGCTCGTCTTTGCAACCTGCGTCCACTTACCGCCCTTATACTGCTCAATGATATATCCCTTTGCACTTGCGTTCTTATCCCACGCAAGAGTCAGCGAGTTCGTTCCCTGCGTCTTTACCTTCACTCCGGTTAATTCTGTCGGCTTTAACGCAGGCGTATAATTATCCTTGTAGCTGTAACCGCACTTTGTGCAGGTATGAAGAGTGTAACCCTCATTGTCGTATGTCGGATTTACAATCTCTGTAATGTAGTTATGATTACAGCCAATCTCGATTGTTGTTTCTGCGCCTACGCTTCCGCTACCATCCTTATTTCCGATAGGAGCGGCGTAGGTTTTAATGGTATATGTACCGGTTTTAACAGGAGTAAATGTATAACTGTTTATTTTCCCGGTACTTACATCAACTACATTTTGTCCGTCAGGGTCAAATACATCAAGCCAATAGTTAGCCAGCTTATCACTTTCGCTTGCTGTCCATTCAATCGTAATCTCGGAATTATCAACTAAATCGCCTGTAATTTTCGTAATCTCAGGCTTCGTCAGATGTGTACAGGTTGCACACAGATAATAATAATCTAAATTGCCGCCGGTAAACTCCTTATATCCGCATCTCTGACACAAATGCGCATACTTATGCGGATGCACCGCCTCAAAATATGTACTTCCGTAATTGTGTCCTAAAGCCGATGTCGAACGGCTCTCTGTCGCTCCGCAGGAGCATTTACGTTCTTCTGTTCCTCCGCTTGTGCAGGTCGCCGAAGTCTTTGTATACCATGAACCGTAGGAATGAGAACCGGTGGTTACAAAAGTATTTTCGCTACTCCAATACTCTTTACCGTTTACTACAGCATAAAATTTATAATAATATCTGGTACAATGAACTAACGTTACACCCAATTCAGTTTTGATATTAAACCACGGACTCATCCACGAACTGTTCGTATATGTTTTTTGCGTGTTATCAAATCTTGACCAACCGTTTGAAAATGAATCTCCGTCTTTACGCACCTGTATGCCGATTCTTGTTACGGGATAACTTGTCGGCTTATTAACCTCACCGTGAACAATAGCATTGTCGTCGTATACCTCATCTGTATAGTGAGATGATGTATTCAATAATTTTACATTATCGGTTGAGGGTGTTGAATCAAGATATATAAATCCAATAAGTGGTGAACCTGAATATCTTTTTGACCCTATTGTCGAGCCGCAAGAAAAACCGTTTACTATTCCGTTTGTGCTCGTGGCATCGCTTCTTCCGCCCTCATTTACAGTCATTTTACCGCCATTAACACTAACTACATAAGCTACATGACCATATGAATTGTTGGTACACGACCCCCACACGGCAATCGATCTTGCCTTTGCTGTTGTTCCTACTGAATACCCTGCATTTTTAGCGTTGTCATACCACTGACAGCCATTGCCAAGCATGGGAAGTGCCACTCCGGTATTGTCGTATGCCTGCTGCCAAGCATAATAAGTACATCTTATTGTTGTAACACCATTTATTGTCTGCCATTTTCCAAAAGGATTCGAAGCAGCACTCGCCGTCAAACTCGTACTCTCCCTCACCGCCGGCAGATTATCCCCCAGCGGCGTAGCAACAGCCGTCAGCATCATAACCGCCGACAGTACTGCCGCACCCAGTCTTTTTACACTTTTAATCATAATTTTCCTCCTTAAGCGACTATATACAGTTGTAAAATAACCGCAATCTTCTTATTTGATAATACCTTATATTTTTCCCTCTTTCAACCTGTCAGGCAAAATCAACTTTCATAACGGCAAAAAAAGCACACAAATTCCGATTACTATACATTGTAACAGATAATATAAAAAGGCACAGTCTGCCCTCGCAAACTATGCCTTCATTACCGTAATTGATTTTTCGCAGAGATTTTGTGCATCGCTCACAGGAGCGCTTTCCAAGAGCCCTCCTATACATAAATTGTAATTCATTGCCTTGCACATATTTTTCTCCGCAAATATTCACCATAAATGTTTTTTTGATTTTATTTTAGTATATCACCGTGAACAATATCTGTCAAGCATTGACCTTGAATCATCTGATTATTCGTTTATATCTTAGAAAATAAATCACCGCCGGAGCCTCCCCCGACGGCGAAAAAATATAGTTTAAAACTTACTCAGCCGTATTAACCTTAACGCTTGCATACTCACTGAACTCAGTCGTACTTCCGACCGTTCTTGCAGATTTGATGCGGAACGTATATGCCGTACCCTTCGCAAGCCCCTTCACAGTAAACGTAAGTGTAGTGTTGTTCTTGGTAGTCGCAAGAGCCGTCCACTTACCGCCCTTGTACTGCTCGATAACATAGCCCGTAGCCTTGTCGTTCTTGCTCCAGTCGAGCTTTACCTCACTTGCAGAAGCCGCACTGCCCTTGAACGTAGCCACATTCGGTATCCTCGTCTTGCCTGCGATTCTCACATAATCGCTGTAAGCTGTAACACCGCCGGCAGTCTTATATGCCCTTATTCTGAACGAATATGTGGTATCATTCTTAAGTCCCTTAACCGTGAACTTAAGCGTTGTGTTATTCTTCGTAGTAGCAATTACCGTCCACTTACCGCCCTTGTACTGCTCGATAGAATAGCCTGTAGCCCTATCATTCTTAGCCCACTCAAGAGTTATCCACGAGCCTGTTACCGATGTGACCTTGAGATCGGACACACTGTCAAGAAGCGTAGCCGCCTTTATAGCCGTATACTCACTGAAATCGGTCGTACTTCCCGTCTTTCTGAACGACTTTATTCTGAAAGAATAAGTAGTACCCTTTGCAAGCCCCTTCACAGTAAACGTAAGTGTAGTATTGTTCTTTGTGGTAGCAATTGCAGTCCACTTTCCGCCCTTGTACTGCTCAATAACATAAGCTGTAGCCTTGTCATTCTTGCTCCAATCAAGCTTTACCGCACTTGCAGAAACCGCAGAACCTGTGAACTTTGCAACATTCGGTATCCTCGTCTTGCCTGCAATTCTCACATAATCGCTGTAAACATTTGAAGCACCGGCAGTTTTATACGCTCTTACCCTGAACGTATAGGTGGTATCCGCCGCAAGTCCGCTTACCGTGTACGATACAACCGCATTGCTTGAAGTCTTTGCAATCTGTACCCACTTGCCGCCCTTGTACTGCTCAAGCGCATATCCTGTAGCGCCGGCATTCTTGTTCCATGCAAGCGTAATCGCCGAACCCGTATAGCTCTTTACCGTAAGGTTATTCACGCCGCCGAATGAAGTAGCAGCCTTAAGACTTGCGTACTCGCTGTATTCGATTTTACCGCCGGCTTTTCTGAACGACTTTATTCTGAACGAATATACAGTCGCACTTGCAAGACCCTTCACAGTAAACGTAAGCGTGGTATTATTCTTTGTGGTAGCAAGTGCCGTCCACTTTCCACCCTTATATTGCTCGATAACGTAGCCTGTAGCTTTGTCATTCTTACTCCAACCGAGCTTTACCGCACTGTCGGAAACCGCACTGCCCTTGAACGCGGCAACATTCGCTATTCTCGTCTTAGCCGCAAGTCTTGTATACTCACCACTGTATTCCGTTGTACCGGAAACCACATACCCCTTTATTCTGAACGTATAGGTGGTATCCGCCTTCAGTCCGTTTACCGTGTACGATACAACTGCATTGCTTGCAGTCTTTGTTATCTGTGTCCACTTGCCGCCCTTGTATTGCTCAATGACATAACCGCTTGCACTTGCGTTCTTATCCCACGCAAGTGTCAGCGAGGTACTACCCTGCGTCTTTACCTTTACACCGGTAACAGCAGGCAGTGTAATCTGCGAGGTGTAGTTGTCCTTATAGCTGTAGTGGCACACCGTACATTCGTGAACAGTATATCCCTGCGATGTAAGCGTAGGTGCTACAACAGTGGTTTTATAGCTGTGTGCCGTCTTGGGTATAACGGTTACTTCTGTCTTTGCGTCACAGCGTGTGCAGTGCTTTGACTTAGAACCCTCTGCCGAGCAGGTAGCCTGCTTGTCTATCGTCCATTCAGAAGAATAATTGTGTCCGAGCGCCGTAATATATCTTGTTTCTGCCTTTGAGCATCTGGAGCAGGTACGCTGCTCAACGCCCTGTGCCGTACAGGTGGGCTTTGTTGCTGTTGCCCAACCGCCCCAGCTGTGACCGAGTGCCGCCGTTTCTCTTGTTTTGGTTGCACCACATGAACATTTCTGTTCCTGAACACCGGCACTTGTGCAGGTAGGCTTTGTTTTATCATACCATGCGCCGTAGGAATGGGTGTGTTGCAGACTACCGCTTAAATATTGACAGTAATCTAAAACAAGCCAGCCATCTCCGCATTTTCCCCAAGTGTATCCTCCGCTTGAAGTCTTTTCGGTGATAGTTACAGTTGTACCATTCGGGTACGCTTTTACAACACCATAATTAGTACCCGGTCCGGATCGTACATTGACTCCCTGTGAAACGTTAACTTTCCACGTTTCCTGATTAGGTTGCGGATTTGATGAATACGGAGGTCTAAGCACGCCCCAAAAATTGTATGTAGTATAATTGTGCTGTACCTTTGCGGCAGGAGAACCATTGGAGCTGGCATTGTACCAGTTCTGATCTACAGATACAAATGTGTTCAGATTAGCACTGACTATTATTCCCGTGTGACCGTATGTACCGTATGCCCATAACGCAATATCACCGGGCTGAGGCAAAAACTCCGGAGTATTCTTTATTCTCTGCCATCCGGATGGTATTGTGCAATAAATCAAATCAATAGCATTGCCGGGAAAAGAAACGCCAAAATTCTCAGTTGTGAATTTCTCGACAAAATCCTTACATTGAGCACCGTAATATCCGTCAACATCAATCGACTGACCTACACGGTCAAGTGCCCACTGAGCGCCCTGCTCTTTAGTGATATAGTCTATATTGATATCCGGATGAGTAATAGAAGTAACATAATTCGGTCTTATAAATACCCTTTTAATATCACCGTTGGCAATAGACAGACCTTTGGTGGTAGTGTATGTCATTGTATCCCTGTTGTCTACAACCTGAAATACACCGTTCAAAAGTGCATTGCCCTCAACAGAATATCTGCTGTCTTTCATTATTCCTACATGATATGTAGTATCACCGCTTGTACTGCAATAGAATACAAGGTCGCCTGCCTGTGCGGTTTCGACCTCCTTTGCGCCTGCATTAAGCAGTGCGTTTTTGAAAGTACCGCAAGCCGCATTCGCAGGTGCGTCCGGAACTGCCACTGTCTGACCTGCAACTCTGGCAACGTCAAGGACGAAGTCGGCACACCACGCTTCTCTGTTTGGATACCAGCCGTCATCATCGTCTTTTCTGCCCGTCTGTGCCACAGCAACATTGACCATATCCACAGCGCCGTCACCTGTCAGTGTAACAGGATAAAAGTTGTCCTTAACGCTGTAATACGCACCTGCGGAAAATGCTTCTTCAAGCGCAGGGATATTGTCGCCCAGCGGTGTAGCGACCGCAGTAAAAGCCATTACCGCCGCAACAACAGCCGCTGCTGTTCTTTTCAGCTTCATAGAAACCTCTCCTTATAATTCAGAATAAAAACCAACAGTATAATACGATTATTAATACTGCCATCCTGATTCAAGAATACGCTCTCCGCCCTCCGTTTTCAACCGTTTTTGCAAAACTTGCGTTTTTTATTCAAAATTTGCATCACTACCCGCACCAATCCTTCCCAAACCGCACCACCACACCTACTTTTCGTAACGCTAACATCTGTATGCACCGATATGCTTTCACAACCGCACTATCCCTTGCTTTGCACCAACACCCTTGCCTCCCTTGCCAAAGGTGAGGTGCTGTCGCCCGAAAGAATTCGGGCGACTACCGGAGGGATTGCCTCACCACCATCCCTCGCTCCTCACCAACCCTTCCAAAACCACACTATCCCCTCGCTCCGCACCATCACCCTTGCCTTTTAATGAACGCTCTGTTTGTTTCGCATCCATACCTCGTCAGCCATTAGTGCCGTTGCACCGAACACCACCCTTCCCACAACTACAATAAACCTCTCCTTCGCCATCACCCTTCCCAACAACGACAATTAACCCGAATCGGAAAGCATAAAAAGAATCCCAACTGCCTGTTTTGGCGATGGGGATTCTGTCTTGTATATCGGTTTTACTTTAAGTATTTACCCACATCGACAGCAGGCGCAGAGGTTTCGGATGCGGGATTACCCGAGCAGTCAAGCGTATATCCTCCGACTGAAATTCCGGTTATTTCGCCGTTGCCGTCAAGCGTCAGCGTATAGCTGCTATCGCCTGCCGTGCCGCTTAAGGTCAGCCTGTCGGTACCTTTACGGGCGGTGACGTTTTCTGCTGTTCCTGCACTGTCAATGCACTGCGTGAGAAGCTCTGCGGCTGAGGCAAACTGCGGCGAGGAACTGCCGTATTCATACTCTATTCCGTCAAGGCTGTACTTTACGGTGTTGCCGTCATCGGTCACGGTAAGCCCCTTCACGCTGTCCGGCGAAGTAAAGCATACGGTCCATACACCTGCACTTCGGGTAAACTCTGCCTGTGCCGTAACGCCGTCGCAGGCGACCCTGCCGCTTATGCTCATATCTCCCTTCAGGTCGGGGATTTCCGCCTTTTCTGCGGCAGTGCAGGATGTGCATAAAAGGCAGGATAAAACTGCTGTCGTGATAATCATTCTTTTACTCATAATACGTCGTCCTTTATAAAGTAATATAGGACAACGTGAGGAGTTAAGCTATTCCGTAGAATTCACGCAGGATATATGGGTAAAGCTGCGGCAGCTCTGACGGCAGGATTCCGCTCATACTGCGCTCCCGTGCGGCATACTGTGCGGATAAGCCGAAAAGATACGCTCCGAGCCTTACCGCATTGCCCGTTTCAATGCCCTGTGCGAGCAGTCCGCCGATAGTTCCTGCAAGCGTATCACCGCTTCCGCCCTTGGCTAAAGCCGCATTACCGCTCATATTTACGGCGGTAAATCCATCCGGCGAGGCATATACGGAGTATGCGTCCTTGAGCAGAACGTGAACGCCGTATTTTACAGCGAAATCTTTGGCACAGCTCAGCTTGTGGCGGAGGATGTAGTCGGTGTCAAGTCCGCTCAGCCTGCTGAATTCCTTGATGTGAGGGGTAAGTATGAGCCTGCCTGTGTTGTCCTTCAGCTCATTTATATGCGGGGCGAGGGAATTTATTCCATCTGCGTCGATAACTATCGGGCAGGAGGTACTGTCGATCAAGGCGCAGAGCAGACGGTAGGCCTCGTCACTGTTGCCTACCCCGCATCCGAACAGGATCGCAGTGGCGGTACGGGCATTTTTGCACAGCTTGTCCGCACAGTCCGAGGTAAGCGTTTTACTGCCGAGCGGAAGGTAGATACATTCGTGTAACGAGGTGGCAACGCTTGTTGTGACCTCGCTCACCGAGGCAAGCGTAACAAGCCCTGAACCCGTTCGCAGAGCGGCATTGGTGGACATCCACGCCGCCCCGATACAGTTCTCGCTGCCTGAAACATTCAGTAGCCTTCCGAACGTTCCCTTGTGGGTGATACGGCTGCGGTTGACAAAGTGGGAGGCGAGGGAATCGCCGTTCAGCTCGGCGTCATATTCGCTGAAGCAGGACTCGGAAATGCCTATGTCGAGCAGTACAATATCGCCCGAAAACTCACTGCAGGGGACGTAAAGCTGACCCGTTTTTACGGCTCCGAGCGCAAAGGTCATATCCGCACGAAACGAGTATTCATCGGCGTTCCCGTCGGTTGCGTTACATCCGGAAGCGATGTCGGCACAGAAGCGCAGGGCGGCACTCCCGTTGCAGTAGGAGAAGAGCCTTCTGACCGGGGGAGCAAGCTCGCCGTGGAAGCCTGTGCCGTAGACGCAGTCAATGATGATGCCGCAGGAGCCAAGCTCGTTCAGCACCGTTTCCGGTTGGTCGGGGTAGCTTAAAACGGCTTCGTAATCGGGTTTATACTCGTTAAAGCAGTCTATGGCGAGGTCGGTTTTCGGGACGGAGCCGACGAGGACTATGAGGGGGGAGAAGCCCCGTTTACGCAGATTATGGGCAACTGCGAAGCCGTCGCCGCCGTTGTTCCCGCTTCCGACAAGGACAGCCGCACGGCAGGGCTTTACGATACGGGAGATGTGAAGGGCGATGGCAGAGCCTACATTCCGCATAAGAACGGCACATGACGTGCCGTTCTGCTCACACATCGCTTCCGCTTTTTTCATCTGTGACGGAGTTACAACATACTGTTTTGCCATAAAAACTTCCTTTCAGAAAATGGCAGGTGAGTATTTTTCTCCCTGCCATTGATTTACAATCACACCTGATGATTCAGAAAACGCTAAGTGGCTTACCTATCACGAAAAGTAAGGCATCAATGATGCGTCAGGGTGATGAATAATGTAGTTTTTAAAAACACGGTGTTTCTGCCTTAATAAAAGGCAGATAATTACATTATTTCAGCTTGTAGAAAAAGTCTTTTTTTATAAAAATAGAGCAAATTCTCTATCCCTATAAGA
>OHSO01000145.1_pt1 | contig 45478 bp, 41 predicted proteins | sample 1578651 | NCBI WGS metagenome assembly OHSO01 (sample SAMEA3879524, study PRJEB24766) | human gut metagenome | biome: human-associated habitat; feature: feces | place: USA | collected 1985/1987 | reverse complement strand
TATTCTATATATAATCTTATATCCATTTTCGTTGAATGTGCAAAAGGCGATTACACCAAATTACGTGAGGCGAAGAAAATACAGAAGTTGACCAAACTGTCATTAAAAATCAATACAATTGTTGCTTATCAATATTATCAGCGGACAGGCATTGAACGTATGATAAGTGACCTTAAAATGATAGATGATGAAGCAATTAAAGATAATATACTTATAGCTTGTTGTGGGCTTGTATCACTGGCTAATGGAACTTTAAATGGTTACAATGCCCAAACATTTGCAGGAAATATGCTTATGAATGTTTTTAGCGAGATGGGCTATACTGAGGATGACATTGATAATATTGTCAAAAGAAATCAAGCTATGATGAATTATTTAGGAAACTATTAACAAAAAGCAATATGTATATGAAAAAATATGTGTTTTTTTTAGCATTAATAGCAATATTTATGCTACAGTCTTGCTCTATCAAGGATAACTCTCGTGAGAAGATTCATATAGGAAACTGTATGGTAGATAATGTTTATAAGCATGTCAAAATGGATTATTTCCATGGGTTCATGGACCGTCAGACAGTGGATGATTTGATAAAATATCATGGCAAGCCAGATTCTATCTTTGATGCATACGAATCAACAACCATTGAAAATTATGACATTTATGAGTACCGTTTTGACAATGGTGCTATCAATTGTTATGTTCCTCATAATGGTGAAGGTGTTAAATATGTCGACTACATATATTTTGAATTCAATAAAGATATGGATTTGTCCGATGTTGTTACAGATGGTGAGTTAATCAAACAAATCGAAGATTCTGGAGCTGATGATTATTATGTAGCTGATGCTATGCGTGTCTTTGTGAAAATTCACTTAAATCCTAAAGATAAATCAAAGGTATGTAATATATCATTGAACGATATGTCTTTTCTTGATGAAAGGAAACCATTAAGTAATTTTGTTTTTGAAATAAAACAAAATCTACCGCTCGAATATGGACCTTTGGGAAATCTGACTTCTGTTAAGTTAGAAAAAGATACGCTTAAATTTGTTTATTATCGAGATGATGTAAACGAGAAAGTATTTTTGGGGAATTTAGAAAAATCCCAAAATATAGGTAAAAACCTTATAATATTCTTGTTTGGTCCATCATCAAATTTAAACTCTATAGCAAAGGACATTATGGAGGAACAATGCAACATAACGTTTGATATAAAAATAGGAGATACAGGTGACAATAAGCATTATGAAGTATCATCTGTAGATTTTTCTAAGATATTCAATGATGGTATAACAAGTCATGATATATTAGTAGCATATATAGAAATTAACAATTTGCCCTACCCTGCAATCTTTAATGACTATCAAGGAGATGTAGTAGAAATGAATTGCATGTATCTTTCTAAAGATACACTTGTTTTTCCAATTACCTTCAAGTCGGGTAAAACAGAGAATATAGCAAATGCGAGAGAATTATTTATAAGAAGTCTTTGGAATGTAGAAAACCCAGATAGAATGAGTATCTATCACGCCGTACGTGACAATAAAGCTTTTATTATGGATTTTCTGGACGAAAAGACTCATAAGCACAATCCATGGGCTCTTACACGAGAGGAAACAATTAAATTGTATCACTCAATAGCAGATTACTCTCAAAACGAATAAATAAGGAGTTTAGTTTCTATAGTGACCTATTAGAATAGGAACACTTATAATAAGTATTTAAAGGTGTTTCCATAAAAGTGTGGCACCACCTTATAACCATATAGTATTACTATCAAGATTATGAAAAGAATAGGTAAATGGGCTATAGCCCTCTCACTCGTTTTCGTTTCGTGTGGTCAATCATCTAAAAGCGTTTACATCTGTACAGGTCCGCAGTCGCATCGATATCACAAAACCAGTTCGTGCCCTGGACTAAGTAGGTGTAGCTGCGATGTAGAAAAAGTTTCTTTAGAGCAAGCTAAAGAAATGGGACGAACAGAATGTGGTAAATGCTATTAATGTTTTTGTATAATGATTATTTCTAAAAAAGACGATGGAAAAGGTTGATAAAGGATTGATTATAGAAAAAAGAATTGAGTTTGTTCTCGGACTTTTTATGAATTTACCTTCTATAATTAGCATTGTTTTATTATTATATAATTCAATAAAAAACGATTGTTATGATTATCTTCATGATGATATATATATATAATGTTAAGTGAAGATACTCATTTAATTTATTGGGGCATAATGTCCTTCGTAGGTGTGTATTTAATGAAAAACACTTTCCGCTATTTCTTTGTTCAGATACCGAGGACGTTAGATAACACAGCAGACAAAGCGAATAAAGAAACTGAGTAATATTAAAAGGATGATGAGTAAAATCATTTGTGGCGCTTATTGTTTTGGCTAAAAAGAGTATTTGTTTGGGGCCTAACCATTTGGAGAGATGGTTGGGAAGAATAATATAAAAAGAGGGCGTTTGTTCTATGTAAGAAATATAGAACACACGCCCTCTTTAGGTGATATAACGGTCCAGATAATATTGTTGCGTTTTTAACATTGTACATGTGCTGGGTGCTGGAGGACGGGGCGCGGAGACCACCGTCCTACTTTGAGGGCGCATTCGTTTAGCTAAAAAATACTTGAAATATTGTATTATTGAATTGTTAAAACGCAACAATAATATATGAGCCCCTACTTAACATTATTTTTTTCTGTTAGCATAGTAGAGTGCGGCACCGATGGCGGTGCAGAACTCGGCGTATTTGGGTATGTAGAACTTTACACCGTATAGCTTTTCGGTGGCAGGGAACACGCGGTTGCACAGGGGCAACAGGGTGAGGTTACCAATCATGACAAACTGTTTGATGCCTGAGCCCAGCGACGATAGTATTGATGCGCTGCAGATGCTTTGCAACACCATCCAAATGAGGCCGATGGCGATGTCTTCGCGTGAGGCATTGCTGTTAGCGTTTCCGAATAGCGAGGCGATGGCATCCATGGGTAGGCCTGGCAGCGGACTGGCGCTGATGTCTTTGATGAGCACGTTGATGTGCGAGACGTCGCCCTCTTCAGCCAGTTCGGCCACTTGGCGTATGTCGTCGGTCTTGAGCAGCAGTCGAGATAGACCTTGCAGCGTGCCACCGCCTATGCCTATGCCTCCGATGTGCTTGATGTCGTCGCCATCGCATTTCACGATAGAGGTGCCTGTGCCCATACTCACCACCATCATGCGGTCGAGGTTGGTCTCGAAGCGTGCTCCCAGTCCGTCAGCAATAAACTCTTCGGCCTTCTCGGTGGGCAGTCCGTAGATAGGTTCGTTGATGTAGGCGCTGCCCACGCCCGTTAGCATGACGCGCTCAATGTCTTGCAACTGTATTTTGTTTTCAAACAGAAACTTGCCGAAAGCGCCATACAGCGATGTGATGGGGTCGGTGGCTTTGATGCGTATGGGCGAGAGTATAGTTCCGCCGTTTACGATGCCTACTATCTTTGTTGTGCTGATGCCAACGTCAATACCAATGATGATGCCCATTTTCTTTTTTCGTATTTATGGTTACGGTGTGCAAAGTTACAACTATTATTGGAAGAAACAGATATATTATGTAAGAATGTTACTTTTTGTTTTTTCCATGCATATACCTTTTTTATTGTCCTATATTGGCGCTGCCATCGTTGTAGGTGTAGTGGTTGATGCTCCACTCGGCATCTACTGATATATTGAATGAGGCGCGTGCGCCGTCGGCCGACTCGCCAAAGAATTTGCCTTCATAATAAGAAATGTTGTTGCAGGCGATGGGCACCTTCTTAAAATTGCGCACAAAGATGGCTTTGTCACTGTTGTCGAGTGCCGACACCGTGATAGCGAGCTCTTTACTATCAGCGCGCGGAAAGGTGAACACGTCGTATGAGGCAGAACCCTTATAGGCTTGTGTGGTTACGGTGCGCTTCTCGGTTTGCTTTGAGTTAACGCAACCCTTGCCCGTAAGGGCGTTGAAGGTGCTGCTGCCGCCCGTATAATAAAACTCCATAGTTTTTATCTCGGTGGGGGTGGCATCGTTTGTTTGCAGCCGAAACATGGCCACGGCACGTTTCAGCACCAGCGAGATGTTACACTTGTCGCTCACCTCAATTTCTTGGCAGCAATAAAACGTGTCGGTCAGTTTTCCGCCAAACGTAATCTTGTCGGGCTTGGTCATCACAGGCTTGGTAGTGCCGTTATGTCCAATAACCACGACGGTGTAAGCTCCCTCGTCAAGTTGTAGTGAGGCCTGCCCAAAATTGTCGTCAGATGTGCTTTGCGACACCTCGCCCACCTTGTTCTTGCTATCGTCATACACCGCCAGCACCACATGGCTGCACACGTCTTTCAGTGGTGTGCCCTGTTGTGCTGTGGCGCGCATGGGGGCATGGGCTGTTGTGGGAGCGTCGGCCTCATTGTCATAGTTGGCTGCCTCTACGCCTGTAATGTTAAACCCTATGGCCACGCCATGATTAGTGCTACCGCCCGTGCTGCTACCACCGCTACCTGTGTTGGGTGTGTCGTCGTCGTCAGGGGGTGAGTAGGGGTTGTCGCAAGCCGTGAGTAGTAGGGCTGCGAAGAGGAAGAGAGAGCAGAGACGGCTGAATGAAAACGTGTGCCGATGGTGGCTGGTTAAGAGGTGTGTCATAGATATGAAGAGGTTTTTAGTGGGATGTTGTGGTAGAAGAAGTGGTTGAAGAGGGTGGGGTAGATGAAGCGGCAGATGATGATGTGGATGAGGTTGCTGGCGTGTTAGGATGCTGACGTTCACACTTGATGAGCAGTAGTCCGATGCCCGTCCATACCAGTTCGCGCAGACGTACGATGAGGGCTACGAAGATGCCTGTTGATGCTGTCATGCCCAGTGCGGCTGCCGACATTAAGAATCCGCCTTCACGTCCGCCCAGTTGCAGCGGTATGAAGAACAGCATATTGGCAAATAGTGAGGTGAAGGCCAATATGAGGATGCACTGCACATACGTGATGTGTGGTGTGAGCACCAAGATGGTAAAATATATTTCGGCTGCCGAGCAGACACGGCAGAGCAGTTCGAGCACGACGGCTGTTACCAGTGTGCGCTTATTTTGGTGGTGTAAGGCAGCCACCTGATGGTCGATGGTGAGCAACTGTTCGTGGTGGCTATCAGCAAAAGCCCGAACACGTTTGCCCACCCATGGTAGGTGCGACAGCCATGTTGCCAGGCGCAGCGCTATGCCCTTTTTATAGCCCACCATAAAGAACCACAAGCCTGCCAGGCAGAATAGCGTTGAGGCTGCTGCTACGCTGACGGTAGCCCCTGTATGTCGGCCCCATACAACGAAGAGCATGATAGAGAGCAACCAAAACCAAAAGTGGCTGAAGATGTGGGTCATTACATACAGTATGACTGATGACGAGGCCCTTTCAGTACCGATAAGTGGCGAAAGCGACATGATGCGATAAGGCTCGCCACCCATCAGTCCGCCAGGCGTGGCATAGTTGAGAGCGAAGCCCGACACCGTAATCTTATACAGCCATGCCCTCGGCACCTTTACCCTTCCGCCCGCTTGTATGATGACATACCATGCAGCCGTGTTAAAGATGTATAGCAGCGCCCACAGGGCCAGCACCGCCGCAAATCAATAGCCAGCATGGCTTACAGCGGTGCACACCTCGGCTAAGTTGAGCTGTGCCACCATGATGGCCAGCACCGCTATGCCGAAGATGAAGAAACCGTTTTGGTATTTCTTGCTCATTACTCGGCGTTATCGCTCTTTGCTGCGTCGCGCACCTTTCCGTCGCGTGCGGGCTTAAAGGCGCCATCATGTTTCTTGGGTATGGCAAAACGCACCTTTTCGCTCTCGTCGCGTCGCTCGTGGTAGAGCTTGGGCAGCGGGTCCTCCATGGGCTCGTCATATTCGGCACGATGGCGGAAGATGTCGATAGCATTGAAAATGGCGTGGCGAAAGCTCCGTTCGTCAGCCATACCCTGTCCTGCCTGTGCATATTGTGGCGTCATCATAGGTGCGGTGCACACCAAGGGCAGACCAGCAATATAGCATACGCCTTCGTAGGGCATGAGCGAGCGGAAGGGCACGGTGCCCTGGTCGTCGTACATGGCCAAGATGGTGTCGAAGGCATCATAATAGTCAGAGCCAAAGAAGTCTTCAGCAGGGTAGGGGCCAAAGGCGTTCACACCGTCGGCCTCCAGCTGTGCGATGGCTGGTGCAATGATGTTTTTCTCTTCGTCGCCCCTGCCGTCGCTGTTTAGTGCCAGCAGGGCTATACGTGGGTTTGACAGGCGGAAGTCGCGGCGCTGACTCTTATCCAGCGCTTTCACCATGTTAACGATAGCCTCGGTTGAAAGCTTCGCGGGCACGTCTTTAATATCGGCCCCCGATGCTTGTACGGCCACATTCATGCGGTCAGACAGCATCATGGTAAAGGCTTTGCAGCCATCGCCTACACAGGTTTCAATGTAGTTGGGCAATCCCAAGAAAGGGAATTTGTCGTCGTGAATATTCTCGGTGCTCAGCGGGCACGATACCAGCACATCGAAGGCACCATCGCGAAAGTCGGTCATAGCGCGGTCAAGGGCGCGTAGAGCCGCCATACCCGATTCGGGTGTCGGGGTGCCGAGGTCTACCTTTACGTCATCGTCAAAGCAGGGCAGCAAGTTAAGTTTTCCCTCATGCGCTTCATGTGCCTCGTTTATGATTGTAAAGTTGGCCTGTATGTCGAGCGCCTTTCGGTGGTAGGCAGCTATCTTGGGCGACCCATAAACGATGGGTGTACATAGCTCCAGCATTTCGGGCTCGGCAAAGGTTTTAAAGATGAGTTCGTATCCGACGCCGTTAGTGTCGCCGTGCGTGATGGCTACGCGTATTTTTCTGTTTTCCATAACAATAAAAAGTGATATTTATGTTGTCTCTTTAGGCGTGTTTGTCGGCATCAGTCTTGTTCGTTCTGATGTCGGGTTAGTTCAATGGTCTTGGCCGTGCTTAGCAGTCCGCAGGCAGCAAAAATGTCTTGGCCACGGCTGGCACGTATGGTGGTAAACACGCCATGATTGGTAAGATAGTCGCGAAAACTTTCCATCTTCTTCTCGTCGGCGCCATGTAGGTCGATGCCTGGTATCTGGTGGAACCTAATGAGGTTGACGCGACACTCCAGTCCGCTCACTAGCTTCACAATCTCCTTGGCATGGGTGGTACTGTCGTTCACACCGCCAAACACGATATATTCAAACGAGAGGCGGCGCTGATGGGAGAAGTCGTAGTTGCGCAGCAGCTCAACGACCTCTTCGATGCCCATACCCCGCTCGGCAGGCATCAGCTGGCTGCGCAACTCGTGGGTAGGCGCATGCAAGCTTATCGCCACATGGCAGTCGCTCTCCTCGATGAAGCGCTTCAGCTTGTTGCGCACTCCCACCGACGATACCGTGATGCGCTTGGGGCTCCAGGCATAACCGTAGTCGGCGGTGAGCACCTGGGTGGCTCTCAGCACATTGTCGAGATTGTCCATCGGTTCGCCCTGGCCCATAAACACGATGTTGGTCAGCGTGTCGTGCTCGGGCAGTGAGTATATCTGGTTGAGTATATCGGTGGCAGTAAGGCTTCCCTCGAAGCCCTGCTTGCCCGTCTGGCAAAACAGACAGTTCATCTTGCATCCCACCTGTGACGACACGCAGAGCGTGGCGCGGTCGTGGTCGGGAATATATACCGTCTCCACAAACTTGCCTTCGGCTGTGGGGAAGAGATACTTGACTGTGCCGTCGACCGAGCGCTGCTCGTCGATGGGCGCACGGGCTCCTATCTCGTAGGCCTCGGCCAGCTTCTGTCTGTTGGCCTTGGATATATCTGTCATCTCGTCTATGCTTTTCACCTGACGCTGATAGAGCCACTTGGCCATCTGTCCGCCAGCAAAAGCAGGCATCCCCAATGCTCGAGCCACTTCCTTGAGCTCCAAGAGGGTCATGCCGAGAAGAGGTGTCTTGGTCATTTCCATATCTGTAATTAATTAATGATGCAAAGTTACTACAAACCAAAGAGAAAACAAAGCAAGCGCGCTGTTTTTTATCGTCGCTGGCGCCAACGTGATGACTTTGGGGCTGGCGCCAGAGGCAAGGGTCTCACTATCTCGTGCGTTTGCCATAGCTGCAGGACACCGCCCCGCTGCCACGACAAAGGGCGTGCCGCAGACAGATGACTCTCTGTCGCCGGCACGCCCTTGACGCTATCGGTAGTGACGAATGATTATTCGCCGTAGATTTCCTTGAGCTTGTTCAGCAGTTCCTTGCCACGCAGGTCGGAAGCCACAATCTTGCCCTGGGGGTCAACGAGCACATTGCTCGGAATAGAGCTTACGCCATAGACCTCGTTGGCAGCACACTTCCAGCCCTTGAGGTCTGACATCTGAGGCCAAGCCATACCCAACTGCTTGACGCCGTCCTTCCAACGGTCGAGCTTGTCGTCGAACGAAACTCCTACGACATTGAAGCCCTTGCTGGCATGGTAGCGATTGTAAGCCTCTACCACGGTAGGCATCTCGCGGCGGCATGGACCACACCATGATGCCCAGAAGTCTACCAGTACATACTGGCCCTGACCAACCCACTGGCTCAGTTTGACAGTCTTGCCGTCCATATCCTGCATGGTGAGGTCGTGGAAGGTAAGACCGTTACGGCGCTTCTCGAGTCCAGCCAGCTTGCTCTTGGCCTGCATCATAGCGGGATGGTTGAAATAAGCGGTGGCGGGGTCGCAGAACTCCTTGAGATGGTCGTAGTCGAACGAGTAGAAATACTCCAAGCCGATGACGGCAGGCAGCACATTGTCGCGGTTGTCGCGATAGAACTTATAGATTACCTCATTGCTCTCATTGTCAAGACGCTTCAACTCGGCCTCCAGCTCCTTCTGGCGCTCGGGAGTGGCCTTGCCAGCCTTCAGTTCGCGATCCATGCTGTACTGCTTGGACATACAGTCATTCATATAAACCCAGAATGCGGCAACACGCTCGTTGAGGGCAGAGCCCTTGTACTCGTTCTTGGTATAGTCGAGTGCGAGCGGAGTGCCATCGTTGATGAAGAACATCAGGTTGCGGTCGTCCTTGGTGAAGACTGCCACAGCGACGATGGCATCCTTGGGCGCCTTGCCGGCGATGGCGAACTTGCCACCTGCGCATACGCTGTCGGTATAAATCGTCTTGCCACGGCCATACTCGCCGACCATTGCCTTGACGGTGCCCTGGGGCACTACGCCTGAAACCTTGAACTCTACATCCTGTGCCATAGCTGCTACAGTGCATGCAAAAGCAGCCACGAGGGTGATCATGATTTTTCTCATTGTTGTTTTCCTCCTATTGATTAAAACTAAATAAGGTGCGCCCCTCAGCCTACAGGCGAGAGATACACCTTATTATATATATACATCTTTACTCGGCGCGGTCATCCACGTTGTCGCCCTCGGTGGGAGCGAGCACGGCCTCGAAATCGGTGATGCCGTTGTTGACGAGGATGTCATACCACTGGATGAGCTTGCGGATATCGCTGTCGTGTACACGCTCCTCGTCGTAGGAGGGCAGCACCTCGGCAAAATAGGCACGAAGCTCCTTGCTTGTGGCCTTCTTGTAATGGATAGAGCAAGGCTTGCTCTGCTCCTTCTCGCCTACATTCTTGAGCACCTGCCACAGAGGGATATCCTCGGCATCGGTGTACATGGCTATATCGGCCAGACTGGTCACGCGGTCGGTGGCAAAAGCCGGCATACGACGGTGAGCGTCGTCAAGAGTTTCTACTATCAAGTTCATTTTACCACGCGAAACCAGCTTGTAGAGACCTGGCTTGCCTGAAATCGAAAGAATTGTTTCCATTGTTTTCTTTATAATCTGTTTATATTATTATTAATCTGACTGATTTGAATGTCTATATCCTGCACACCGTCGTTGACGATAACATAGTGGCTCAACTCGACCATACGCTGCTGGGGCATCTGCCGGCGTATCCACTCGAGTGCTCTGTCGCGGCTCACATGGTCGCGCGCCATGATGCGCTCCACTCTCAGGGGCTCTGGAGCGGTGACGCATATCACATGGTCGAACGCTATGCGCCTGTCAAATCCGCTGTCGAAGAGTATGGCGCTCTCGAGCCAGTCGTAGCCCGAAGCCATGAAGTCCTCAGCCACAGCGGGATGAACCACGTCATTGACCGCCTGCTTGTTGGCCTCGCTCTGGAGCAGAAACTCTGTCAGCACATCCTTGCGGAGCTGCCCCTGGCTATAGACACCGGGGCCCACCAGAGAGATAAGTCCTTCGCGGATAGCTTGAGACTCTGCCATGAGCCTCTTGGCGGCGCTGTCGCAGTCGTAGACGGCGATGCCACGGGCTCTAAGCCGCTGGCACACATAGGACTTGCCGGCTCCTATACCTCCTGTGATGGCTATCTTCATTGCTGTTCGATGAGATAGTCAACCTTCTGGCTGACCAGATGGCATCGGGACACATTGTGAGGATAAGCCTTGAGATGGAGCATGCACTTGTCTTGCGGATGGGCCTGCAGTTCGTTGTAGTCGGCCACCACCTTGAACTGGTCGGCCTTGACATTGCGGTACATGCTGGCTCCGATGGAAAATCTCACCCTGACCTTGGAGGGGAATGTGCGCAGCACCTTGCCCTCGGGCATATTGACTGCCGTGATGGGCACCTCTATGGTCTGCTCGGTGAGGATGTCGGGATAGAGCACTATCTTGACCGTCGCCGGCACTGTCTTGACTCCCTTGACCTGCTTCAACTCCACCACCCGCTCTACGGTATCATTGAAATTGACGATGTTCAGGTCGGTGGTGGTGACATACTTGATGCTGTCGAGCATGTCCTTGCGGGCATACACGGTCACCTTTTCGGGCATCACCATCTTGCCGGCAAGATAGTAAGCCTTCTCGGGCTCAATCTTTCCTACCAGCTTGACCGGAACAAGTTTGGACTCACCATAATTGAAGAAATACTCGATGCGGTCGGGCTTCACACCGGTGACGCGCGACGAGCCAAACAGCTGGTTGAATGATGCCTTTATCATGTCGCCCGAGGTGATGACGCCCTTGCCAGCCACCTTGTTGGCCGACGACTCGAAATTGAAGTTGATGGGTTTCTGCTTGTTGGTCATATAGGCCAAGAGGGAGAATCCCTTGTCTCTTACCGTTACCGTGATAGAGTCTGTGCTCTGCGACGTGATGATTACGTTCTTGGGTATATTGGTAAGGTACACGGGAATCTTGAGTTCTTTCTCATAGCTCTCGTTGAGCGTCATCAGCAGCCAGAATGTGCCGCTGAGCGCGAGAAAGAACAAAAAAATCAAGAACTCCTTGTTGACGAAACCGAACAAGAAGTTCTTGACATGTGCCATATTACGGTTCAGGTTCGTCATTTATGCCTGGCGCATGGGAGAATTGGCATCGGCGAATACATAGCTCTTATCGACTACGATGTTCACGCCGCGGGCAATCTCTACCTCTACCGTATTCTTCTCCAGATTGATATTCTTTACTGTGCCATAAATGCCACCACCGGTTACCACGTGGTCGCCGGTCTGCAGCGAGTTCTGGAAGTTGCGTATTTCTTTCTGCTTCTTCTGCTGTGGGCGAATCATAAACAGCCACATGATTACAAACATGGCTATCAGCATAATAATCATTGGCATACCGCTTCCGGCGCCTTGGCCCTGGGCAGCTAAGATAAGTGTACTCATATTAGTCTATTTTTATGTTTTGATTGTTGTTACTATTCTTCTATTATTATTTGCCACCGTTGCGATGGGCAGGCTCGATGGGCTTGAGCAGCTTGCCGGTATTGACCAGATGGCGGGCTATGCCGTCGAGCATACCGTTGATGTAGCTGCCGCTCTTGGGTGTACTGTAGAGCTTTGCCAAATCCACAAATTCGTTGATGGTAACGCTGATGGGGATATTGGGGAAAGTCATCATCTCGGCTATGGCTATCTGCATGATGACCACATCCATGTACGCCAGACGCGAGAAATCCCAGTTGTGACTGGCCTCGCTCATATAGCGCTGATAAGTATCGGCATTGAGGATGGTAGCGCGGAACAGCTTGCGTGCAAACTCGCGGTCTTCCTCGTCCTTGTATTCGGGCAGGAGTTCCTGGTTACCCTTGTTGGCAGGGTCGAAGCGCTTGATGGTCTTCAGCACGAAGGTATCTACTATCTCTTTGTCGTCATTCCAATAGAGACTCTTCTCTTCCAGAATGGCATCGAGCTCGGCATTGTCCTGAATGAGCATCTTATAGAGCTTGCGCCACACTTCACGGTCAGCCTCATAAGAATCGTCATCGCTGTCCATATATTTCTTATATACTTCACTCTGCTCTATCTGATTACACTTGCCGCGGATAAACTCCTTATCGTTTTCCCATGTGAGCTTCTTGTCTTCCAGGAAAGCGTTGAGCATCTTGTTCTCCTCGAGCTGGATGGCGAACTTGTTAAAAGCAAATTTGTTGGATGGTTTGTCTGTGCCTTCACGCTCCGCACGAGCTGTGAGAATATCAAATCGACGTCTTTCCTCTCTTGAAATCTCGACGATTAACAGCAACAGATAGTTGTAAAGGTCATAAGCCTTGGAGAGGCTAAACAACAACTCCTTTTCAGCATTCTCCATGTTCTTGTTGCCGTTTTGGTAGTAGGCATAGGTTAACTGAACTACCTTAGTTCTAATCAATTCTCTGTTTATCATTCTCTAATAATAATTGGTGTTTCTTTTATTTTCGCTACAAAAATAGTCAAAAAACAAATTCTATGCAATAAAAACGCTGAAAATAAATGTTTTTTTAGAAATTCTTTGCATAATCCGAGGAAAAAGGCTACCTTTGCAGCGCTTTTCGCATCTCAGTGTGATGGCGAATTAATTAATAATTTAGAGTAACACATTATGAAAGAGATTAATGTAACAGGTCAGAAGCGTACAGACCTTGGTAAAAAAGCTTCTAAACATCTTCGTAAGCAGGGCATGGTTCCTTGTAATCTTTATGGTGAGGCAAAAGAGGACAACAAGCCTGTAGCTTTAGCATTTGCTGTAGCTATGAGCGACCTCCGCAAGATTGTTTACACTCCCCATGTTTATGTTATCAACCTCATCATCGACGGCGAGCCTCACACCGCAATCCTGAAGGAACTTCAGTTTGACCCCGTGACAGACGCTGTTATGCACATCGACTTCCTGGAGGTTAACGACCAGAAGCCTATCACTATCGGTATTCCTGTTCGCCTCGTAGGTCTGGCTCAGGGTGTTCGCGATGGTGGTCGTATGAACCTCTCTATGCGCAAGCTCAACGTTACCGCTCCTTATCAGCAGATTCCCGAGCACCTTGACGTTGACGTTACCGCTCTCAAGATTGGTAAGAGCATCAAGGTTGGTGAGCTGAGCTTCGAGGGCCTTGAGATTGCCAATGCTAAGGAAGTTATCGTTTGCTCTATTAAGATGACCCGTCAGGCTGCTGCCGCCGCTGCTGCCGCCGCTCAGGCTTAATTGATAGCGAATGGACAAATTTTTGATTTGTGGTCTGGGTAACCCCGGTGCTGAGTATCAGGACACCCGACACAATACAGGTTTTATGGTATTGGACGCTTTTGCTAAGGCGTCCAATATTGTTTTTGAGGATAAGCGTTATGGTTTCGTGGCAGAGACATCGATTAAGGGACGCAAGGTTTTTCTGCTCAAGCCCACCACCTTCATGAACCTCAGCGGCAACGCAGTGCGCTACTGGCTGAACAAGGAGAACATTGACCAGAAGCGGTTGCTCGTCGTCTCCGACGACGTCGCCCTGCCCGTAGGCGCCTTCCGTCTGAAGGCCAACGGCAGCAACGGTGGCCACAACGGACTGGGACATATCCAGCAGCTCATTGGCCAGGACTATCCCCGCTTGCGCATGGGCATCGGCGGAGACTATCCCCGTGGCGCCCAAGTCGATTGGGTACTGGGGCGATTCTCCGATGACGACCTGCTCAAGCTCAAGCCCAGCATTGACATTGCCGTCGACATCATCAAGAGCTTTGTGCTGGCTGGTATCGACATCACCATGAACCAATACAACAAACTGGGAAAGAAATGAAAACCGAGGCACGTATAGACAAGTGGCTGTGGGCTGCGCGCATATACAAGACACGCAGCATAGCCGTCGACGCCATCAAGAACGGACGCGTCACCATCGATGGCGTCAATGTCAAGCCGGCACGCATGGTCAAGGCTGGCGATGTGGTGTCGGTGCGCAAACCGCCCATCACCTATTCGTTCAAGATACTCCAGCCCATCGAGCAGCGCGTGGGGGCCAAGCTCATTCCCGAGATTTACGAGAATGTCACCGACCCCAAGCAGTACGAGCTGCTGGAGATGAGCCGCATCAGCGGATTTGTCGACAGAGCGCGCGGAACCGGACGCCCCACCAAGAAAGACCGACGTGCCATGGACGCCTTTGTCGATCCGGCATTGTTGGGCTTCGACGATATTGATGACGACTTTGATTGGGGCAACGACGATGAAGCATAATCTTGCCATCTTTGTATCTGGCAGTGGTACCAACTGCGAGAACATCATCCGACATTTCGCCCACCATCCCGAGGTCAACGTGGCGCTGGTGGTGAGCAGCAGTGCCAAGGCCGGAGCTTTGGCGCGTGTAGAGCCTTATGGCATCCCTACCCTCGTGGTCAACAGAGAAGAACTGGCAAGTCCGCAGTTTGTCCATATGTTGCAGACCGACTATCACGTCACCTTCATTGTCCTCGCCGGATTTCTCTCGCTCATTCCCGAGACGCTCACTACCGCTTACGCCCACCGCATGATTAACATCCATCCTGCCCTTCTTCCCCGTTATGGTGGCAAAGGCATGTATGGACGCCATGTCCACGAGGCTGTCAAGGCTGCCGGAGACACCGAGACCGGCATGACCATCCACTGGGTGAGCGACGAGATAGACGGCGGAGCCATCATCAGCCAGTTTTCCACCCCGCTCCTGCCCACCGACACCGTCGACGACATCGCCCGCAAGGAACATGAGCTCGAGATGCAGCACTTCCCAGCCGAGATAGAGCGCATCCTGGGCACCCTCGACACCTTATTATAATATATATAGGTGATGGCCGACACTCTCGAACTGCTGCTACTCGCCGTAGCCCTCGCCATGGACTGCTTCACGGTCTCCACCGTGTGTGGCGTCATCCTGCGCTGCCGCCAGTGGCGCACCATACTCCTTACCGCTTTCTTCTTCGGCGCTTTCCAGGCGTTTATGCCTTACATCGGATGGCTCGGCACCTCGCTCTTTGCCAGCCAGTTAGAGGCTTACGACCACTGGATAGCCTTCTCGCTGCTGCTGTTTCTCGGCGGCAAGATGATACGCGAGTCCTTTCTGCCCGAAGAGCGCCAGAGCTTCTGCCCCACATCGCTGCGCACCCAGCTGGTACTGGCGGTAGCCACCAGCATCGACGCCCTTGCCATAGGCATCTCGTTTGCCTGTACCGGCTATCGCTCGTCGACCGACCTGGCAGAACCTCTGACCATCATCGGACTCGTCTCAGCGCTTTTCTCGGTCATCGGCTATCTGCTCGGCATCCGTTTCGGTTCGACCGTCACGCGGCGCATCAAGCCCGAGCTCTTGGGCGGCCTCATCCTGATAGCCATAGGCGTCAAGGTGCTCATCAGCCATCTCTACGGGCTGTAGGCGGTCATCCATCAGCCACCAGCCAAAATGGGCTGCAACTCTACAAGACGTGAGTTGCAGCCCATTTTGGTTGTCGGCCATCAGGTCAGATGCCCATGCCTGGCCCGCGGGGAGGCATACCGCCGGGAGGCGGACCACCATATCCGCGACCACCCTGCGGACGCCCCGGGGGCATATCGCCGGGCGCCATGTCGCCTCGTCTGCGCATACCCTGACGGGCGTTCTTGCCGCCAAACATATTGAAGCGATAGACCACATGGAGCATGGCATAGCTGTTGATGCTGTTATACCACGTATCGCTGCGTTGGAAGGCATCGATGGTACGGCTGAAGTTGCTCTGCTGGTGCAACAGGTCGTAAAACTGGAGCAGCACGGTGAGGGGCTTGCCCTTGAGGAAGCCCTGCGATACCTGAGCATTCCATATCAGCTCGTTGGTATTCATCGAGTTGTCGTTATATCCACGGCGGCTGCTTTCGGAGATATTGGTAGAGAGTGCCGTACCCCAGGGGGTATTGAGGCTGAATGTGGCTCCATAGCTGAACTGCCATGTGTCGAGATTGCTCTGGCTCTGCAACTGGTTGCGACCGTGCATATAGTTGACCGACCCGTTGAGTTCTATCGAAGCCCATCCTTTACGATAACCCACATTGAGTTGTTCGCGCAGATTGAGCGTGCGGGTGCGGTTTTTCTGCACACCGCTTGTACGGTCCAGGGTGAGATAGCTCACGTTGTTGGTAAATCTGGCATCGGTGTTGGTATTGGTATACCACGTACCGGTCGAGTCGATAGACGTGTTGTAGAGCAGTCCTCCGCCGATGCTCCAGTTGCCGTTGATGTTCTCCGGACGGGTGGTTCGCCCACCGGTCACCTCGTCATAGGTCACCATATTGCTTATTGAGTTGCGCGTAGTCTGAAACGACAGATTGGCATTGACAAACTGCGAACGCTTGGTGATGAAGTTGTTGTAGAAGAGATTGAAGTCATTGGTAAACGAGGGCTTCAGTCCGGGGTTACCCTTCGAGATGTCGAGCGGGTTGCTGTCGTCGGTGATGTCGAGCAGCTGACTCATGCTGGGCTGGCTCGTGGTGCCGCGGTAGCGTATGCGCAACTGGTGCTGGCGATTGAAGCGGTAGCGCAAATCAAATGTAGGAGACAGATTGGTCACCGTGCGCACCGTGTCGACATGCACTCCCTGATAGTCCTGGATATACTTCGAACGCTGGGGCTGCACCATAAATCCGGCGTTGAGCTGATACTTGCTCTTGATGAGCCTGAAGGTCAGGTTCATCTCGTGGATATAGTTGTTGTATTCCGAGTAGCGGCTCAGCGCCTGGTCGAGATAGTCGGGCAGCGTGCCGGGCAGCAGATTGAGATAGTCGCCCCAACCGCGGTACTCGGGGTTGACGCCGTCAAAGACGCTGCTGCTCAGTCTGCTGAAGTCGTAGGTAGAGCGGTAGCTCTTGCTGTGGTTGTATCTGAAGTTGTAGCGCAACTGCAGGAAGGCGCCCTTGAAGAGGGGTTCGGTGTAGGTCGCCGACAGCCGGTAGTTGTAGTTGTCGGTGGGCATCAGATTGTAGCGGTGGGTCTGATAGGTCGAGTCCAGACCCTCTGCGGTCTGCTTGAGCCACAGTCGGGTGGCATTGAGCGACATGCTCTCGCTGTCGCTTTCGCCGTAGCCTCCGCCCGCACCGAATGTGATGCTGCGTCCACGTGTGTTGAGCTTGCGGTTCACCTGCAGCATACCGCTCAGGTTCTTGCTGTTGCTGTAGTTTATCGAGTTGCTCTTCTGCGAGTTGACCACGATGCCCTCACGGCTCATCTCTTCCAGTTCGCTGTCGTCGAGCGGACTCTCTGAGTAGAGATAGGGGTCGGCATTAAACGATGCCGAGGTCGAGGTGGTCAGTCCGTCGCTCTTCGACCACGACAATGTGGGCCTGAACATGATGTTGGTCATCGTGTCGGGCTGCCACTCCAGTCTTCCCCGTACATTCCAGCTATCGCTGCGCGAGTAGTTCTGCCGTATACTGTTGGAGAAGGCACCAGTGGTATTGACGAAGTTCTCTGCCGAACTGCGTGTGAAGGCATCGCCGTCATTGTGGCGCCAGAATGCACTCAGGTCTATCTTTATCTTCTTGACTTTCTCGTAGTTATAGTTGAACCCCAACATCTTGGCGGCGTTCAACCCCTGACGGCCGGCCCCGAAGCGGCCTCTGCCACCACCGGGGAAACCCATATCGTTCACGTTGTTGGCACTGCCAAACATCATGAGCCTGTTTTTGTCGTCAAAGTATGCGCCCATGCCTCTCTCGGCATAGCGGCTGTGGTTGCCCAAACCCAGGTCTACATTGGCAAAGGTGCCGCGGTTCATGCCCTTCTTCAGTCCGAAGTCGAGCACGGTGGTCTCTTCGCCGTCGTCGACGCCGGTGATGCGCGCCAGGTCGCTCTTTTCGTCATAGGCCTTGATTTTCTCCACGATAGAGGTGGGCAGATTCTTCATGGCTATCTTGGTGTCGCCGGTCATAAACTCCTTGCCGTCTACCAGTATCTTCTTCACCTCCTTGCCGTTGTGGGTTATCTTGCCGTTCTCGTCGACCTCTACGCCCGGCAGCTGCTTCACCAGTTCTTCGATGGTCGAGCCTTCGGGTGTGCGATAGGCGGCGCTATTATATATAAAGGTGTCTTCCTTGACAGTCACCTTGAGTGCCTGCCCTACCACCTGGGTCTCCTTGAGCACCACGGCGTCGGTCTTCATCTCCATCTTGCCGAGGGCCAGGTTCTTGCCGTCGCTTATCACGATGCGCTTCACGATGGTCTGATAGCCTATACTTGATATACGCAGACGGTATTTGCCGTCTTTCTTGATGCGCAGTTTGAATACGCCCTGTTCGTTGCTCAGCGTACCTCCGGCATAGGTGCTGTCGGCATTGAGCAGCTGCACCGAGGCTTGCTCGATGGGCTCCTTGCTCTCGGGGTCAAAGAGTTGGCCCGTGACGAGCCGCTCTTGGGCCATCGTCATCGCCGACGATAGCAGCAGTAGCAGCAGTAGTAGCAGTGTCTTGTTCTTCATTGTTGTTTCGTATGTGTTGCTTTGTTAGTTTTTTGACGCCTCCACGGGCCAAAGGTTTAATCGTGAGCCTTATCATTTTTATGCACACTGTCAGCGGGATGTGCGCAAACGGCGACACTTTTATCTTAAAAACTCTTAATTGTTATCACTGTGTTAGATACTTTCTCCTTAGTTTTGCCTACTTTTGTCCTTGCTATACAAAAAGAGCATTATGTTATGAAACCAACCGAGACACTATCCAATAAGCATCAGCAGGTAATCCTTACCACCGACCTCGAGCGCGACCTCACCATGGCGATAGCCGAGTGTGAGCACGACCGCATCTTTGTCATCGCCGACCGCAACACCCATGCCCACTGCATGGGCAGGCTCAGCACCTTCCGCTGTCTGCGCGATGTCATCACCATCACCATCGAGCCCAGCGACGCCCACAAGGACCTCACTACCCTCACCGCCGTATGGCAACAGCTTCAGGAGCATGGTGCCACGCGCCACTCGCTGGTCATCTGCCTGGGCGGAGGCGTGGTGACCGACCTCGGCGGCATGGCGGCAGCCACCTTCAAGCGGGGCATCAACTTCATCAATATCCCCACCTCGCTGCTGGGCATGGTCGACGCCTCGGTGGGCGGAAAGACCGGCGTCAACTTCGGCGGACTGAAAAACGAGATTGGCGTCTTTGCCGAGGCACGCTTCGTGCTGCTGTGCGCCGACTTCCTTGCCACGCTCGACGGCGAGAACCTGCGCTCGGGCTATGCTGAGATGCTCAAGCACGGCCTCATCTCTACCACCGCCCAGTGGGCCAGTCTGCTGCAGTTCGACCTCGCCACGCCCGACTATAGCCTTCTGGGGCGGCTCGTTGCCGACTCGGTCAAGGTCAAGGAAGACATCGTGGCCCAAGACCCGCTGGAGCAGGGGCTGCGCAAGGCGCTCAACCTGGGCCATACCGTGGGCCACGCCATAGAGAGCCAGCTGCTACAGCGCACCCCCATCCTGCATGGCTATGCCGTGGCCTACGGCATCGTGGCCGAGCTCTATCTCAGCGCCACCAGGCTGGGCTTCCCCGCCGACAAGTTGCGCCAGACGCTCCATTACATCCGCCAGTATTATGGCACCCCCGCCATCACCTGCGACGACTATCCGCAGCTGCTCGCCCTGATGCACCACGACAAGAAGAACACGGGCACCGACATCAATGTCACCCTGCTCAGCGATGTGGGCGAGATACACATCAACCAGATAGTCGGCGAAGAGGAGATAAGCGAGGCGCTCGACTTCCTGAGAGAGGGCTGAGCCGTCATTGCCGCCGGCATCTCCATGACAAGCCCCCATACCTTATACTTTCACCCCAGGATGAAACGACACTGCAGCCGCACCCACAGGTGCGGCTGTTGTTTTTCCGGCAGTTACATTGCCGGCCGTCACATCCCATACTGCATGGCAGCCAGCCTATTTCCGTACATCCCTCACCTGCTCCACGCCGTTACTGATGGTCACTGGCGGCTCGTATCATTTGATACGTGAGTCCGTATCATACGTCACGTGACCGCGCGTCATACGTTACGAGACCACGTGACTTATGATACGAGCCAGCCCACGCACCTTGCAGACCTCCATCTGCCCTCTCCCGCCTCGCTCTCTGCCGTCACGAGAGAGGGAGGCGGGCCAAATATGCAACCCGGTTGCAAGAAAATGTGCGTATCTTTGCACTATAATCATTACATATATGTTGAAAACAGGTTTATATTACTTATCGCTGCTGTCTATGGCAGCATGTATAGCGGCCTGCGGCCATCACGCCCATGCCGACGAAGAAGGAAGTCACGACCACGAGACCGAAGAGGCTGGCCATGAGGGTCACGGCCATGCAGACCAGGACCACGGCGACGAGATAATACTCGAGCCCGAGAAGGCACGCGCTGCCGGCGTGAAGGTCGAGATCGTCAAGCCAGGCAATTTCCATGGCGTCATCCACACCAGCGGCAAGGTCATGGCTGCCTCGTGCGACGAGACCACCGTGGTGGCCACCATCAGCGGCCGCGTGGCCCACATGGGTCATGTGAGCGAAGGCTTGAAGGTGGCTGGCGGCACTACCCTCTTCTCCATCACCTCGGCAGGCATGCAGGTGGCCGACGGCGACCCTGTGCAGCGTGCCAAGATAGACTTTGAGCGTGCCGAGCGCGACTACACCCGTGCCCAGGCGCTGATTAAGGACAAAATCATCAGCGTGAAAGACTTTGCTGTGGCCAAAGCCGAATACGAAGCCGCCAAACTCACCTATACCAGCATGCAGAAGACCCGCAGTGCCGGCGGCGTGGTGGTCGCAGCTCCGCGCGGCGGATATATCAAGCAGTGTCTGGTCAACGGCGGCGACTACGTCGAAGCGGGCCAGCCTCTGGCCATCATCACCCAGAACAAGCATCTGTATCTGCGTGCCGAGGTGCCCGAGCGCCGATTCAACGAGCTCAACAACATCCGAAGCGCCAAGTTCAGCACCAGCTACAGCAACCGCCTCTACGACATCAGCCAGATGGGCGGACACATCCAGTCGTATGGACGCTCTGCCGAGGTCAACAACTCTTACATACCCGTAATCTTCGAGTTCAACAATACCGGCGACGTAGTCCAGGGCTCCTATGCCGACATCTACCTCATCACCCATGAGCGCCAACAGGTCATCACGCTGCCCCTGACAGCCATCACCGAGGAACAGGGCTTACACTATATCTATATACAGAAAGATGCCGAAGGCTATCAGAAGCAGGAGGTGACTCTCGGCGAAAGCGACGGCGACCGCATCGAAATCAAGAGCGGTGTGAAGGCCGGCGACCGCGTGGTGACGCGTGGCGCCATACAGGTCAAGCTGGCCTCGGCTTCCAACGCTATCCCCGCCCACAACCATAACCATTAAGCCCACCTCTATACTGTAACATCATGCTGAACAGGATCATCAAGTTCTCGCTCGAGAACAGAATACTCATACTGGTCTTGGCTGTACTGCTGGTCATCGCCGGCCTCTATTCTACCGCCAAGACCGAGGTCGACGTCTTCCCCGACCTCAACGCTCCCACAGTGGTCATCATGACCGAAGCTGGCGGCATGGCCAGCGAGGAAGTCGAACAGCTGGTGACCTTCCCTATCGAGTCGGCGGTCAACGGCAGCACCGGCGTGCGCCGCGTGCGCTCGCAGTCTACCCACGGCTTCTCTGTCGTCTGGGTAGAGTTTGACTGGGGCACCGACATTTACCTGGCGCGCCAGATAGTGAGCGAGAAGCTCGCTGCCATTGGCGAGCAGATGCCTGCCGGTGTGAGCGCTCCCGTGCTGGGCCCTCAGTCGTCTATCCTGGGCGAAGTGCTCATCGTGAGCCTTACCAGTGACAAGACCTCCATGCAAGACCTGCGCACCTACGCCGACTGGGTTATCCGCCCACGGCTGCTCTCTACCGGTGGCGTGGCCCAGGTGAGCGTCCACGGTGGCGACATCAAGGAGTACCAGATACTCATCAACCCCGGCAAGATGAAGCACTTCGGCGTAAGCCTCGCCGATGTGATGGCCTGCACCCGCGGCATGAACACCAATACCAACGGCGGCGTGTGCTACAAGTACGGCAACGAGTACATCATACGCGGCATCACCTCGACCAACGATATCGACAAGCTCGAGGCCAGTGCGGTGAAGAAGAGCGGTGAGAGCGTCATTACCCTTGCCGATGTGGCCGACATACGCGTGGGCAGCCAGTCCCCCAAACTGGGCGTGGCCAGCGAACGGGCTCACCCCGCCGTGCTGCTTACCGTGACCAAGCAGCCCAACACCAGTACGCTCGACCTGACAGCCCATCTGGACCATGCGCTCGACGACCTCAAAGGCAATCTGCCCACCGACGTGCATATCTCTACCAACATCTTCCGCCAGGCCGACTTCATCAGCAGCAGCATCGACAATGTGAAGAAGTCACTCATCGAGGGAGCCATCTTTGTGGTCATCATCCTGATGATATTCCTTGCCAATGTGCGCACTACCATCATCTCGCTGGTCACCATCCCCCTGTCGTTTCTCGTGGCGATGATCGTGCTCAACGCCCTCGGCATAAGCATCAACACCATGACCCTGGGCGGTCTGGCGATAGCCATCGGGTCGCTGGTCGACGACGCCATAGTCGATGTGGAGAATGTCTACAAGCACATCAGGCTGAACCGACAGTTGCCCGAGGCCGAGCGCATGCCCATCATCCGGCTGGTCTATGAAGCCTCGCGCGAGGTTCGTATGCCCATCCTCAACTCTACCCTCATCATCATCGTGAGCTTTGCGCCGCTGTTCTTCCTCAGTGGCATGGAGGGCCGCATGCTCATCCCACTGGGCATCGCCTTTGTGACGGCGCTCATGGCGTCGACGCTGGTGGCGCTCACGCTTACGCCCGTACTCTGCAGCTATCTGCTCGGCAAGAGCAATGGCGAGATGGGCAAGGAGGCCTTTGTGGCAGTATGGCTCAAGGGGTATTACCAGCGGGCGCTGACATGGGTATTGGGCCACACGCGATGGGTGATAGGCTCTACCGCCGTGCTGCTGGTGGCGGCTCTTGCCACATTCTTCTCTTTAGGCAGCAGCTTCCTGCCCAAGTTCAATGAGGGCTCGTTTACCATCAACATATCTTCGCTCCCGGGCATCTCGCTCGAAGAGAGCGACTCCATAGGCGCACGGGCGGAGAGGCTCCTGCTGCAGGTGCCCGAGATAACCACCGTGGCACGCAAGACAGGCCGCGCCGAGCTCGACGAGCATGCGCTGGGCGTCAACGTGAGCGAGATAGAAGCTCCGTTCAAGCTCAAAGACCGCGGGCACGAAGAGGTGCAGAACGACGTGAGGCAGCGCCTGTCGGTGCTGGCGGGCGCCAACATCGAGATAGGTCAGCCCATATCCCACCGCATCGACGCCATGCTGTCGGGCACGCAGGCAAGCATAGCCATCAAGCTCTTTGGCAGCGACCTGAACAAGATGTACACCATAGGCAACCAGATCAAGAAGGCCTGCAAGGACATCGACGGCATCACCGACCTCAACGTGGAACAGCAGATAGAGCGTCCGGAACTCAAGATAGTGCCACGGCGCGAACTGCTGGCACGCAACGGCATCACGCTGCCCGAGTTCAACGAGTTTCTGGCTGTCAATCTGGCGGGCGAGACCGTATCGCAGGTGTACGAGGCGGGCAGAGCGTTCAACCTGGTGGTCAAGGCCGCCAACTACAACGAGATAAGCGACCTGATCATCGACACGCAGGACGGACGCAAGGTGCCTCTGTCCGATGTGGCAGACATCATATCGAGCGCCGGCCCCAACACCATCAACCGCGAAAACACCCAGCGCAAGATAGTCATCTCTGCCAACACCACCGGCAGGGCACTAAGCGACGTGGTGGCCGACATCAAGACTGCGGTAGACAGCAATATCCAGTTGCCCGAGGGCTATCATATAGAGTATGGTGGACAGTTTGAGAGCCAGGAGCATGCTTCACGGGTGCTCTATCTCACCTGCACGATAGCCATCGCCATCATCTTCCTGCTGCTGTTCATGCAGTTCCGCAGCACGATGGAGGCTGGCGTGATACTGCTCAATCTGCCCCTGGCGCTCATCGGCGGCATCTTTGCCATCGTCTTCACCACCGGCGAGGTGAGCATTCCCGCTATCATCGGCTTCATCTCGCTCTTCGGCATCGCCACGCGCAACGGCATGCTGCTCATCACCGAGTACAAGCGGCTGCGCACCGAAGAGGGCAAGACCGTGAAGGAAGCCATCATCGAGGGCTCGCTCTCACGACTCAACCCCATACTCATGACTGCCCTCACCTCGGCGCTGGCTCTGGTGCCGCTGGCACTCGGCGGCGACCTGCCCGGCAACGAGATACAGTCGCCCATGGCCAAGGTGATACTGGGCGGACTCATCAGTTCGACATTACTCAACGCATTTATCATACCTATCATTTATGAAAAGATATCTCATCGCGATTAGCACCATGCTCGCTACGCTGACGGCAGCAGCCACCGGCACAGACAGCATCGGCGACATACTCAGGCAGATAGCCGCCAACAACCTGACGCTCAAGGCGCAGGCACACGAAAGCGAGGCCGATGTGCTGGACATCAAGGCCGACAACGCGCTGGGCGGTCCATCGGTCGAATACAGTCCTTTCTTCAAGAAGGGATATTCGGGCGTGGTCGAGAGCGAGCTCGTGGTCAGCCAAGAAATCAAGTTTCCTACCAAGTACAAGGATTGCAGCCGGCTCGCGGGCATGCAGAGGAACGCCGGCCAGCAACAGCTGCTCAAGCAGAGAAGGGACATGCTGCTCGAGGCCGAGCTGATTTGCCTGGACATCATACGCCTCAACCAGACGCTCAGTATGCTCAACCAGCGCCTCACGGGCAGTGAGCAGCTGCGCAGTATGTACGAGCAGCGTATGGAGGTGGGCGACGCCAACATCCTGGAGCTCAACAAGGTGAAACTCGATGTCATGGAGGTGAAGGCCCTGGTGACAGAAGCGCGCAACGAGCGCATACTGCTACTCCAACAGCTCCAGCAGCTCAACGGCGGACAAGCCATAGAGGTCAACATGACCACCATGCCCGAGTTTGCAGCCATCACAGACTACAAGTCGTTTGAAGCGCTGGCGCTGGCCAACGACGCCGACATCAAGACAGCCGAAGCCTCGCTCAAGACAGCCGAGATGGACATGAAGATACAGAAGAGCGAGTGGCTGCCCAACCTCACGGTGGGCTACCGCAGGAACACCGAGGAGGGAGAGCCTGTCAACGGAATGATGGTGAGCATGAGCTTCCCGCTCTACAGCAACAGCAAGAAAATCAAGGCTGCCCGTGAGCGCAAGCAGAGTGCCGAGATACAGGTGATGCAGTCGCGCCGGGAAGCCGAGGCCTCTATCAGGTCGCGCTACCAGCAGCTCAAGGGGCTGCAGCAGGTGCTCGACCACAGCGATGTCAAGATGATGAACGAGAGTATCGCCCTCTTTGCCAAAGCGCTGAAGCAGGGAGAAATCACCGCGCTGGTCTACTACGAGGAAATCAACAATATCTATCAGAAACTGCAACGCCACATCGACCTGCACTGCCAGAGCACCAAACTCCTGGCCGAACTGCACAAGAACGAGTTGTAACACGCCAGACACCACTATCGCCACAGCGGCTGCCGTCTTCTGTAGAGTAGAGACGGCAGCCGCTGTTTGGGTTACTGGGGTGCAGGGGCCAATGATACAGGTCAATAAGACACCATGAAAACGAAGAAAGACACCGCGCCAGCACCGATGTGTGGACAAAAGATGATACCTTTGCACTTGTTTTTAAGAACACTTACATTATTACCGTTTTAGCAACACCACTTATGCAAGTATTTACGTACAAACCCAAACTGGTTTCTACCCTGAAACACTATAACCGTAGTAAATTTATGCAAGACCTCATGGCCGGCATCATCGTGGGCATCGTAGCCCTGCCGTTGGCCATCGCCTTTGGTATCGCTTCGGGCGTAACGCCCGAGAAGGGCATCATCACCGCCATCGTGGCAGGCTTCATGGTGTCGGTATTCGGCGGAAGCCGCGTGCAGATAGGCGGACCTACAGGTGCATTCATTATCATCATCTACGGCATCATACAGCAATACGGCATACAGGGACTCACCATCGCTACACTCATGGCAGGCGTGTTCCTGATACTCTTCGGTGTGTTGCGCCTGGGTACAATCATCAAGTATATACCCTATCCTATCGTCGTGGGATTTACGAGCGGTATCGCCGTAACCATCTTTACCACCCAAATCAAGGACTTGTTGGGTCTGACTATGGCGACGGTGCCCTCGGACTTCACCGAGAAGTGGATAGCCTACTTCCATGACATCAGCACGATAGACTGGTGGACGGCGATGGTGGGCATAGTGAGCATCGTGATTATCACGCTCACGCCCCGATTCAGCAAGAAGATTCCCGGCTCGCTGGTGGCTATCATCGTGATGACTCTGGCGGCTCTGATACTCAAGCAGTTTTATGGCGTGACAAGCATAGAGACCATAGGCGACCGCTTCTCCATCAACAGCGAACTGCCCAGTGCCACCGTACCCGCCCTGTCGTGGGATATCATCAAGAGCCTGGTGTCTCCGGCGCTTACCATTGCCATCCTCGGCGCCATAGAGAGCCTGCTCTCTGCCACGGTGGCCGACGGTGTGATAGGCCATCACCATGACTCCAATACCGAGCTCATCGGACAGGGTCTGGCCAACCTCGCCTCGCCCCTCTTCGGCGGCATCCCTGCCACCGGAGCCATAGCCCGCACCATGACCAATATCAACAACGGCGGCCGCACCCCTGTCGCCGGCATCATCCATGCGGTGGTGTTGCTGCTCATCTTCCTCTTCCTCATGCCGCTGGCGCAGTATATCCCCATGGCGTGTCTGGCAGGCGTGCTGGTGGTAGTGTCGTACGGCATGAGCGGCTGGCGCTCGTTTGCCATGCTGATGAAGAACCCCAAGAGCGATGTCAGCGTGCTGCTTATCACCTTTATCCTGACCATACTCTTCGACCTGACCATAGCCATCGAGGTGGGCCTCATCATCGCCTGTCTGCTCTTCATGAAGCGTATGGCTGAAACCAGCGATGTCAAGGTAATCATGGACGAGATAGACCTGACCGACGAGACCGACGTGAGACTGGAGAACAACGAGCACCTCACCATCCCCACCGGCGTGGAGGTATACGAAATCAACGGCCCCTACTTCTTCGGTGCCGGCAACAAGTTTGAGGAAATCATGGCCAACTTCGGCGACCGCCCCAAGGTGCGCATCATCCGTATGCGTAAGGTGCCGTTTGTCGACTCTACCGGCATACACAACCTTACCAATCTGTGTATGATGAGCCGCAAGGAGGGCATACAGATTGTGCTGTCGGGAGTGACTCCCAAGGTAGAACAGGTGCTCGAGCACGCAGGCTTCTACCAGATTGTGGGCAAGGAGAACATCTGCAGCCACATCAACCTGGCTCTGGAACGTGCCAAGGAAATCATAAGATAAACCGCCATCGCCCCCAGCTGGCGGGCGACCCACGCGCGTATATATAATAAGGTAAGGACTTGGAGTGTGACTGCTCCAAGTCCTTACCTTATTATATATATAGACACCAAAAGGCTGCCGCAGGATAAAGGACTAAGGCTTCAGCCACTCGTCCTTGTACTGCTTGGGAGTCTTGTTCATGCTCTTTCTGAATACCATGATGAAGTAGGCGGTATCGCTGTAGCCGCATGCCTCGGCGACCTGAGCCACCGTCATGTCGGCGGTCTGCAGGAGTTCGCAAGCCTTTCGGATGCGGCGCGAGGTGATATATGCCGCCGAGGTGAGGCCCGTATGCTGCTTGACCTTACGCGTGAAGGTGGCACGGGTGACCCCGAAGCGAGCCGCCAGGTCGGCGAGGTCTACATCGCCTTCACCGATACGGCTGTCTACATACTGCTGCACCTCGTCAATGAAGTCGGGAGTGCGGTCGGTGGTCTCTGCCTGTCCGTCGGCATCGTCGACAACCGGCACGGAGCCAGCATACTTGTCGCGCAGCATACGCCGCTGCCGGAGCAGTAGACTTACGCGCACCAGGAGTTCGTCGGCACGGAACGGCTTGAGCAGATAGGCGTCGGCACCAGCCTGAAAACCCTTCATGCGACCCTGCACCGAAGAGTCTGACGACACCATGACGATGGGGATATGACAGGTAGCAGCCTGCGCACGCACACCCTCGCAGAGCTGATAGCCATCCATGACGGGCAACACGCCGTCGGTGATAATCAGGTCGGGCGCGGCAATTCTGATTTTATGCAGACCGTCTTCACCATTGGAGGCAAAGAACACCTTGTAATGATTCTTCAGCTGGTCGGCAACGTAGCGGGCCACCTGTGCCGACTCTTCGACGATGAGTATGCGTGGCTTGTTGTCGGCATCGGCTTCGACGACAGGGGGCATGTCGGCATCGGCAGGAGATAGAGCGGCAGGAGTGTGGAGGGTCTTCTGCTCGGTGAGGCGAGGATAGTCGTGGTCGCCATGACGCAGGGGGATGGTGATGATGAACTGGGCATACTCGCCCAGCTTGCTCTTCAACTTGATATCGCCACCCATAGCTCGTATGGCAGCCTGCACCGCCTGGATATTCAGCCCCACATGCATATAGATTTCAGAGGCATTCTTGCTGTCATAGGGCTTGAGCAGGTCTTTGACTACCTCGGGCGGCATACCCTGGCCGCGGTCTTTGAGTTCGAGCCTGAGCATGCGCCTCTCGATAGACATGCTGATATAGAGGTCGGACTGGTTGTAGGCATAGTGCAGCATATCGGTCAGCAGATTGCCAAGAATCTTGTCGACATAATCGGGCACGAAGTCGGCCTCTATCTTGTTGCGCTTGGAGGTCACCACAAGACGTATCTGGCGCTTCGCGGCCTCATGGCGATAGGCTTCGACCAACATGCGTACATATCCCACGATGTCGTCGTGACACCACTGTGCCTCGTCGACGGGTCTGATGCTGATATTGGTGATATCCACCACACTGTCTACCAGATGGAGCAGACGACGAGAGGCAGCCTGAAGCTGCGACACCTCGTCGCGTATCTGCTGGTTGTCGGTCTGCGACTCTATGGAGTTGCCCGCCGACTGGATGATGGTCACCGGTGTGCGCAGTTCGTGCGAGATATTGGCGAAGAAGCGTACACGGGCGTCGCGGAACTCCCTGTAGGCGGCAAGCGTGCGGGTGCGGATGCGCAGGAGGTAATAGGAGAACGCCAAGAGGACTATCATACCTACCATGATGAGCGTAAACACGAGCCATCCACTCTCCTGCTGCTTGCGCATACGGTCCATATCCTTGCGCACATAGTTGAGCTTGCGCGTATTGTCGGCCATGAGCTCGTCTATCTGCACATTCTGGATATCACCCAGTTTCTCCAGGTTCATCACCGTGTCGTTCCAGTTCTTGTAGTCGACATAGGCAGCGAGGGCTTTGGCTGTATTGCCCGACTTGCGATAAATCTGATAATAGAGCAGGGCTATCTGCGAGCGGTCGCCAGGCGAGTTGATTTCGTCGGCGGTCATCTTGGCCTCCTGCAGATACTCGATGGCGGTGGCGGTCATCTGTCGCTTGATGTAGACACGAGCAAGGCTTATGCAGGACCGCAGGCGGAGATAGCGGTCGGAGTGGGCCATCAGGGTAATATAAGCCTTGTCGTACTCGGCAGTGGCCTTGGCATAGTCGCCCCTATCCTCGTAGAGGCCGCCATACTCGATACGAATGAGCGCCATACCCACCTCGTCGTTGACGAGCCGTTTCTGCTCCATGGATTTCTGGAAATAGAACTGGGCAGAGTCGAGGTTGTTCTGGGCTCTGAACACTCTGCCGATATCAGAATAGTTGAGCGCCATACCATAAGCGCTGCCCAACTTGATTTCGCCGGCAAGCGAGCGCCTGAAGTAGTCGAGGGCAGCCTTGTAGTTGCGGATGGTATAATAGATTTTTCCCAGACCGTTGAGTATCTTCAGCTGACTCTTGAGGGCCGCGGCAGTGGTGTCGCTCCACTGCTGGCAGTAGCCCAGACCAAGGGTCATGCTGCTGGTGGCAAGGTACATGGCACCCAGACGGCGGTAGTTGGTACCCAGTTCGTTGAGGGTATTGACGATTTCCATCGTGTCGCAGATACTATCGGCCACAGCCAGGCCCTGCTTGTGGGCAAGGATGGCGCGACCGAACTGGTTGTCTACACGATATGCCCTACCCAACCGCCGCAGCACGATAGACTCGCCCATACGGTTGCCCGACTGGCGGTAGACTTGGAGCCAGTGCTTCAGGTCGGTGGTGTCGGCCACCGCGTTCAACTTGCGTTCTATCTGTTTGTACTCAGGGGTATTGTATATAGGTACCGTCTTCTTGTCACTACAGCCAGCAAGAAGCAGCAGTCCCAGAACCACCGAGAGGTAATAGATGGGAAGATATGGATGCTTGATGGGTCTCATACTTTGCCGTGTTCTGTTCTCATTAATGCTAAGATACCACAAAATTAATGAAAACCAAGAACAAGGCAAAGCAAAAGAAATATTATTTTAGGTTTTGACCATCTATTGGGGACTTTATCGGCGGTTTATATCGACTCTGACGCCCATGCTGAGACCAAACTCGAAGGGCTTGTCGCTGTAGATGGTGCTGACGCCGCTGCCATTGTCGAAGTGGTAGGACACGCCGGGCTCGATATAGAGGCTCACGGCGCGGGTGGCACGATACTCGGCACCGGCAGACAGCTGTACCGAAAGCTGGGGACGGCTCATCTTGACATCTTCGTTGCGCTGCTGACCGGTATAGCTCACCGTGCGACGGCCCTTGACCAGTTTCTCTACCTCGCCGCCAGCGGTGAGATAGACATTGACATGGCGGTTGCCCCATACATTGTAGCCCACAGCCACAGGCACGCCGATGAAGTGGAGCTGCTGGTCGATGTCCTCGCCGCCCATCTCTATCTCTGACGAGTGATAGCTGTAGTTGACGCCGGTCTGCACGCTCCAACGGTCGTCGAGCGAATAGCGCAGAGAGAGACCTCCCTTGACGGGCAGCTTGTGATGGGTGCGGCCACCGCTCCTGCCCATAGGAAGCACGGGCACACGGCTGGGGTGGATCATATCGCCGCTGCCATAGACGTCATTGTCCGCTAAAAAGCCACTGCCGGCAGGCAGTTCGGAAGAGATGACAGAGTTGCCTGACTGGGCGCCGCGCACGTAGGCGCCAATCGACATGGGATGGGAGCGGCGGGTGGATGGATAATGTATCACTCTGCGCTCGGTCTTTCTGACGGTAGAGCCCGACGGGGAGACAGGCTTCGAGGTGGCAGCAGGCTTGGTGGCAGTCTGGCTGTCGGCATCGGTCGGGCGCAGCTCCATCACCTCACATTCGGGCTCGGGCTCTATATTATATAGAGGTGTAGTGGCGTCGGGCGTGGTATTGTCGGCGAGCATCACCTCCCTGACGGCGGTGGGGCTGAGGGTTGCCTTCCATCGGCGCACGGCAGAGACCAGTGAACCGGGCTCGCCAGCAGTCTGGGCGTCGGTGGCAGTGGCCACGGCAGAGGGCTGCACCGCATGGGTGGTGGGCAATGAGGCTGTCGGTGCCATCTCGGGAGCCGAGGGGGTAAGCACAAATACGGCTACGACAACGGCTGCTGCCACCGCTGCCAGAGCTGCTATGCGCTGGGTCCACAGAGGCACTACAGGGGCTTTGCGCGAGGTGGCTGCCAGGGGCTTCAGCCCGCGGCGCTGCATCTCGGCCACGATGTCATCATACAGTCCCTCAGGAACATCAGCCTCATAATGCTCTATCTTCTGCTGTATGCGATTAATCCATTTGTCGTTGGTTGTCATATCTGTCTTTTATAGTCTTTTATCATTTGTGCGAGCATTGTGCGTGCCCGCTTGTACTGCGACGCCGAGGTGTCGGGCTTGATGCCGAGCGCTGCGGCTATCTCCTTGTGGCTCTTGCCCTCGATGGCATAGAGGTTGAAGACGGTGCGATAGCCTACGGGCAGCCGTCTTATCATGTCCAGGATTTCGCCCTCGCTGAGTCCGGCGACATCGGGTTCGTCGGTGGTGTCATCGGCTATGTTCTCGACCTCGCCCATCATGGTTGCCGACGCTTGGGCACGCAGAAACATCAGCGCCTGGTTGATGGTGATGCGCGCCATCCATGCCTGGAGCGAGCCCCGGCCCTGATAGGTGAAGGAAGAGATATGGGTATAAATCTGGATGAGCGACTCCTGCAGCACATCTTTCTGGTCGTCGGCGTCGGTGATGTATCGGGCGCAGATACCGGCAAGCACGCCTGCATAGGAGTCGTACAGACGACGCATGGCCGAGGCATCGCCCCGGCCAAACAGTTGTATTATCTGTTGTTCGATATCTGCTTGATACAATCGCATAGGATAGCACGTCGCCCGTGGGGCCACACCCGCTACGGGGCATGGCCTCGGGACTCAAAACACTGTTATTTGCGGGTACAATACTTGAACTGCGCCTTCTTTTCGCCAGTGAACGACTGCCACTTGACGGTGAGCAGCACGGTCTTGCCTTCGGTGTCGGGCAGCTGGTTGAGACGGAAAGCTATCAGTCCGTCGGCAGGATAGCCAGAGACATCGCCGTGGGCATTGTGACGAATTTCCACCGTGTAGGGTTCGTTGCACTTCACGAGGTTGAGCTCATGGGGCTTGTTGCTGCCAAAGAGGGTGCGGAAGCGCAGGGTGAAATATCCGTCTTCGACCACCGTGGCCCAGCTGTTGACTACCTCTATCGGGTCTTTGCCGTAAGTCTGGTCGTCGTCGGCGCTGTGGAGCACCATAGGTTTGGTGCGTATGGTGTCAATCCAGTTGACATAGACCGAGCGTGAATTGTGTCCGGTGGATTTCTGGTCTTCCTTGAAGTTGACGAGAGCTCTCACCTCCTTGCCACCATAAGGGGCTGTCTTGATATTGGTAGGTACGAGCGTGGTGGCATCGTCGAGCTGCATATAGAAGGCACCTGTCTCGGCATTGGTCTTCAGTGTGACCAACGCATTGGGGAAGTAGGTGCTTCCGTTATCATCGTCATCGTTGCAGGACTGCAGGGTGAAAGAAGAGACTGCCAACACGAGGCAGAGGGTAAGGAATTTCAATTTGTTCATATCTGTCTTTTGCTTTTTGTTTCGTCTATTAAATGCAGCCGCAGCCATTTCCTTGCACGTATTTACCTTTTTTAACCATTAGGAATGGCTTCCCAGCACCACGGTCATCACGCCAAGGAGCGCGGAAACGCACGCGCTGAAGCGGGAGCAGACGGGCTGCATCGCGATAACTGCCACAAAAATAATACAAACCACGCGGAGAAAGAAATAAATTCGCCGTTTTCTTGTCGGTTGCCATCGTTTTCTTGTCGGCTGCCATTGTTTTCTTAATCAGTTGTCATCGTTTGCTTGCCAGCAGCTATTGTTTTCGCACGTCCACAGCCATCGGCGGCATCAGAGCTAAGGGACAGTCCTGACGGCCATCGGGCGTATCGGGCAAGGGCGGCGCGCATCTTCGACAGTGATGGCATAGAAGTTAATTTCGTGGTTTGAATCCGTCATTGCAAACCCTGCAATCAGCGTTTCGGAACTTGAAACCATCATTTCAAACCCCAAAATCAGGTTTAAGGAGGTTGGCGGAAGTTTTGTGGATATATATAAATAAGGTGGGGATGTATTTGCTTCGGTTTGCACTATTTACGGCTCCCGCTGTGAAGGTAGGCGGCACCTCAAGAATAAAAATAAACGAGTTTATTTTGTATTCTCTTCGGTTTGCACTACCTTTGCAGATATGGAAATAAATCTTCTTACTACGGCGGAAGCCGAAAAGCTGAACGAGCTTATTGACAACGCCCAACAGATAGTAGTGACTTGCCACAAGTCGCCCGACGGCGACGCTATGGGTGCAAGCCTGGCGTGGACAGACTATCTCTCTGCCCAGCGTGATAAAAAAGTGACAATGGTAGTGCCCGACGCCTATCCCGACTTTCTGCATTGGCTGCCGGGAACAGAACGCGTGGTGCGCTATGACAAGCATAAGGACCAGGTGGCTGAAATCATGACTCATGCCGACCTGATATTCTGCATCGACTTCAATGCTATGTCGCGCGTAGACGAAATGACAACGGTGCTCACCGAAGCCACAGGCCACAAGGTGATGATGGACCATCACCTGAACCCCGAAAAGGAGGGCATGGAACTGATGGTGTCGCATCCCGAGCTGAGCAGCGCCTCTGAGGTGGTGTTCCGCGTGGTATGGCAGTTGGGTGGTTTTGATATGATGACCCGCCGCTGCGCCACACAGATATACTGCGGCATGATGACCGACACGGGAGGGTTTACCTACAACTCCACCCGTCCGGAGATATATTATATAATAGGTCAGCTGCTCACCAAGGGCATCGACAAAGACCGCATCTACCGCAATGTGTACAACAACTACAGTTGCTGGGCCATGAGGCTGAGGGGATATATCATCTCGCAGAAGCTCAATTACTTTGAAGACTATCACGCCTCTTACTTCACCATCACCCGCAGCGATATGGCGCGCTTTCACTTCATCAAGGGCGACGCCGAAGGGCTGGTCAACGAGCCGCTGCGCATCAAGGGCATGAAGCTCTCTATCTCGCTGCGCGAAGACGACCGCCACGACAATCTGATATGGGTGAGTCTGCGCTCGGTCGATGACTTCCCCTGCAACGAGATGGCTGCCAGACACTTCAACGGCGGCGGACACCTCAACGCCAGCGGCGGCAAGCTCTGCTGCACGATGGACGAGGCAGAGAAGGCTGTGAGAGAAGCCATCATAGACTTCTCCGACAAGCTGAAATAAACTTAATTCGAGATAAAATGAAAACAAGAAAATGGCTCATGATAGCCGCCATGGGACTGATGCTGACTGCCTGTCAGGAGAAGAAGCAGCCCTACAACATCATCGTAAAGAAGGAGCAGGCACCCAAGCCTACCAAGACTCTGGCCATAGGCGACTATGTGCAGAAGTATCACGTAGAGTGGCTGGGCAAGGACTATACGATAACGGTAGCGGCAAAGGCTGACTCGACACTGGACAAGGTGAGCGACGGCACACGCAAATACTACGACAACCGCATCGCGCTCACTATCGACCGCGGAGACGGCACACAGTTTCTGCACCGCGAGTTTACCAAACACGATTTTTCCGCCCATGTCGATGCCGGCTACCTGGACAACAGTGCGCTGGTGGGTATCGTGTACGACAAAATCGAAGGCGACAACCTCACCTTTGCTGTCAGCGTGGGCTCGCCCGACAAGTCGAGCGACGACTACGTGCCCCTGCTCATCAAGATAGGACGCACGGGCAGTGTCTCTGTGAGCAAAGACACACGCCTGGACACCAGCTCGGCTGACGAAGCGGCAGATGAAGTATTCTAACCCTAAAAAACATAATCATGAAGAATGTAATCACAGCACTCCTGCTCTGCATCTCAATAGGAGCATCGGCACAGACCATGGGCAATCCTATGCCCAACGTTTCGGCGGAAGAAAATCCGCTGCAGACCATCAACAACACGCCCGGCCTCTGCGCCATCTTCCGCACATGGGGCTTCATAGGCGACAGCCTGTGTAGCGGCGAGATGGAGAGTCGCGACGAGAATGGCAAGCTGGGTCATCACGACATGTACGAATACTCGTGGGGCCAGTTCCTGTGCCGTGCCTGTGGCGCCGAGGGCGAGAACTTCAGCCGCGGAGGACAGACCGCCAAGGGATGGATAGCCGACGACACCAAGCGCGGATGGGCATACTGCAAGATGAACCCCAAGCAGGCTTACATCGTGGCTATGGGTGTAAACGACTATACACGCCGCAAGCGCAACAATCTGGAGTGTGGCAGTCTGGATACCGACGTAGACCTCAAGGACTACAACAACAATGCCCCGACCTATGCCGGCTATATGGCTGGCATCATACAGCGACTGCAAAGCATACAGCCCAAGGCAAAGATATTTGTGGTGACACGCCCGCAGACCGACAAGGGCAACAACGCCTATGACGAGTTCAACGAGGTGGTGCGCGGGCTGGCACGTATGTTCAGCAACGTATATGTCATCGACCTCTTCAAGCACGCCCCACTCTATGACGCCGATTTCCAGGACCGTTATTACGTAGGAGGCCACCTCAATGCGATGGGCTACGAGTACACGGCACGTGTATTCATGACCTACATAGACTGGATTATCCGCAACAACTATAAAGAATTCAAGGAAGTGGCCTTCATTGGCACCAAACTCCACTATACGCCTGATAATGAATTGAAAAAGAAGAAATAGCGTCATCCCGGGCATGCCAAAGATACCCATAAATGACCCATGGGGATAAAAAACATGCCCGAAAATTTGCAAGACTCAGAAAAAAGCACTACCTTTGCACTCGCAAATGAGAAATATCGCGGAGTGGAGCAGTTGGTAGCTCGCCAGGCTCATAACCTGGAGGTCGCATGTTCGAGTCCTGCCTCCGCAACTACAACGTCCGAAAAGCAAATAACCAAGGCTTTTCGGACGTTTTTCGCATATACACACGTACAGGGGTCGGACAGTAAGGCCCAGATATATCGGGTGAACCATAATATAGCAACAGTTCTATTATCGGTCATTCCGAAACATCCCGAAACAAAAAGGCGCTATCCGTACTGCTTTTGTCGCGCTGTGGAGAGCGCTGTGGGCCATACGGATAGCGCAGATGTTGACGGCTTGATGGCTGGGGTAGCACGCAAGCCGATGATGGGTTATTTAGAACAGGTGTGAGGGATAAACGCCCTCGTCAATGAGGCTCTGGATGCGGGCTACCACACTGTCGCGGTCGGCAGCATAGGTCACGCCAAACCACTTGCTGGTGGTATCGAGCACCTTGACGGTAGCGGTCTTCTCGTTGATGAGCTTGTTGACCATCAATGGGATGAAGAACTCTGCCTTCAGGTTTTCCATATTCTTCTTGTCGCTCAGGAACTCCTTGAAGTAAGCCTCGCTATAGTCGAAGTAATCGGGAGTGAAGCCCCACATATTCATACTTACGGGCGTGTTGTCCTCGACAGCTACCCACTGGCCCTGCTCATCCTTGTAGCATACGGGGCCATTGACGCGCATAATCTCGGTGCGCTCAACCACGGTGGTAAGGTGGCCAGCCCCGTCCTTAGAGCAGATACCGCGAGCCACGGTACCGTTCTCGCTCAGCGTATTGCCTACACGGAAGCCCACCATAGCATAATCGTTCTTGGCGCCCTCGGGCAGTTCTGACAGGAACTTGCCAATCACCATGAAGGCATCACGGTTGTAGAAGTCGTCGCAGTTGATGACGCAGAAAGGCTCCTTGATGACATCCTTGGCCATGAGCACGGCGTGGTTGGTACCCCAAGGCTTCTGACGGCCTTCGGGCACGCTGAAGCCCTCGGGCAGCGCGTCGATAGACTGGAAGCATATCTCGGCGGGAATATGTCCCTCATATTTGGAAAGAACCTTATCGCGGAAATCCTGCTCAAAGTCCTTACGGATTACGAAGACGATTTTGCCAAAACCAGCCTGGATGGCGTCGTAGATAGAGTAGTCCATAATGGTCTCACCATTGGGACCCAGACCGTCGAGCTGCTTGAGCCCACCGTAGCGGCTTCCCATACCAGCCGCAAGAAGTAACAATGTAGGTTTCATATTATATAATAATGTGTTAAGTTATAGTCACCATGCAAAAGTAATCAAAAAATATCGGAATACACAGCACCTTTACTGATAATTTATGCCATCGTCCTATTTTTGTCTGTAATGTCCGAAATCTTGCCGACCACCACGCTGCGGCTGGCATCGATTTCGGTCATCACGGCGATTACGACAAAGACAGGCGGCGCCTCAACCATGCAAATTGAAAAAACATTCGCTGTATTGTCTTCAGCTTGCACTACTCTATGGCTCACCATGAAGGTAGGCGGCGCCTCAACAATACAAATTGAAAAAACATTCGTTTTTCCTTTGTATTGTCTTCGGCTTGCACTACCTTTGCAATATGATTGACATAAACGAGATAAAGGACAAGCGGATAGCCGTGCTGCTCTCGGGCGGCGTCGACAGTTCGGTGGTGGTATACGAGCTGGCCCACATGGGGCTCAAGCCCGACTGCTTCTACATCAAGATAGGGCCAGAGGAACAGGAGGAATGGGACTGCACCTCTGAGGAAGATCTGGAGATGGCCACGGCTGTGGCCGGAAGGTTCGGATGCCGCCTGCAGGTGATAGACTGCCACCGCGAATACTGGGACCAGGTGACGCGATACACCATGGAGAAAGTCAAGGCGGGCTATACACCCAACCCCGACGTAATGTGCAACAGGCTCATCAAGTTTGGCGCCTTCGACGAGAAGATGGGGCACAACTACGACCTGATTGCCACCGGCCACTACGCTCAGACGGAAATCATAGACGGACGCAAATGGCTCTGCACCAGCCCCGACCCGGTCAAAGACCAGACCGACTTTCTTGCCCAAATCTACGACTGGCAGCTGCGCAAGGCGCTCTTCCCCATAGGTCACTATGAGAAAGACGAGGTGCGCCGGATAGCCGAGCGCGAGCATCTGGTCAACGCCCGACGTCGCGACAGCCAGGGTATCTGCTTTCTGGGGCAGATAGACTACAACGAATATATACGCCGATACCTGGGTGAGAACCCCGGAGATGTGATAGAATGGGAAACCGGCAAGCGCATTGGCGGGCATCGTGGACTCTGGTTCCACACCATCGGCCAGCGCAAAGGCCTCGGGCTGGGCGGCGGTCCCTGGTTTGTCATCAAGAAGGATGTGGAAAAGAATATTCTGTACGTCAGTCACGGTTACGACCCGGAGACTGCGTACAAGCAAGAATTCAAGATACATGATTTTCATTTCCTCACAACCGGTTTCGACAAAGATGAAACCGACGTGACGTTCAAGATACGCCATACTCCCGACTACCATCACGCCACCATCCGACAATGTGGGGATGGCTGTAATATGGTCTATTCGGCTGAGAAGATACATGGCGTGGCGCCGGGTCAGTTCTGCGTCGTCTACGACCACGAGCACCACCGCTGTTATGGTTCAGGAGAGATTACTTTGTAGTAGTCTCTTCTTTTTTTTCACCCTTGTCTTTCACCGTGGCTTCATAAGCGCGCTTCACGGGGTCCTTCTCGTCCATCTTCTGCAGAGCCTGCTTGACTTTGCGCGTACGTCGGCGACGGGACCGGCCTTTGAAGTCAAAGATTTTCACGAGATCAAAATCGACCACACTTGTCTTGGGATTGAGCAGCTGGCGTTCCTTGGGGTCGGTGACACCCCACTGCTCCACGTTCTCACGCAGACGCTTGGACAAGTCCTCGCCCACTACCTCGACTTCGCCCAGGGTGCGGGTGCGGGGAATCAGACCGATAGAGTCGCCCACTTCCTTGAAGCCCATCGAGTGGGTGAGATACTTGGGATGACTCACCGTGATGGAATCAAACTTCTCGGGCAGAACGAGTTGGCCCGTATAGGGCGTGGTGTAGGTTCTGGACTTGTCGACCCTTACCCTCACCTGACGGATGGGCACCCGGGTCTCCAGGTCATAAATCACCACTTTCTTCTGGGCGTAGGCCGACATGGAGAACAGGCATAGCAGCGAAAAGAGTACACGATAGTTCATGACAAGTATCTTACTATTGAGTTTGTAATTCTGCAAAAGGCAGCCCATACGGAACTCGCACTGCCGCCTTTTAGGTATGTATCAGGCTCTATTCGAGTCCCATTTCCTTCATCGCCTTTGCCGCTGCTTTGCCTACAGCCTCGTGGGCCTTCTGTCCAGCCTCATTGGCTTTCTCATTGATTTTGACGTTGGCTTTGGCAGCAGCCTCATTGACCTTGGCTTTGGCGTCAGACTTGGCAGCCTCGACAGCCTCTTTGGCTTTGGCATCCACCGCCTTGGCAGCCTTTTCGGCAGCATTCTGCGCGGCTTCGGGCATACTTGTTACGCTGTTTACCAGATTGCTCACCTCACTGTCTTCGCCAGCGATGGCAGTAATCTGTGCCGCATGCTCCTTCAGATATGTCTGGGCCTTGGCCATATATACCTTGGCTTCTTCGAGCTTGCCCGCCTTGACCAGCTGGGCATATTTCTCCTTGATGGCAGCGAGGGTCTTCATCAGCGCGTTGGGGTCCTTGCTCTTAAGCTGGGCATCAAGCATACTTACTACATCATCGTCTACAGGGGCAGCCACCTCTATGGTTTCGCCTTCTGCAGGGGCATTCTGCTTGTTGCCGCAACTTGCCAAGGCAGTCATGGCGAGGATGCCGGCAAAGAAAAACAATTTCTTCATATTCTTATCTTTGTTGGTTATAGACCTGAGTCTCTTGTCTGCAAAGATAGTATATTGCTGCTTTAGCCCAATGGGTTATTAAGATGATTTAACCCACTACCCTACCAATTTATAATTAATTTGGCAAGGCGCAGCTGTTTATCCCCTTTTGGCCGGGCCATACGCCATCAGCTGCTGCCAGTCATCGGCCAGCCTGCGGATGCTGGGCAGAATGACATTGGCACCCTCGCGGGCCAGCACCTCATCGGGCAGCGGACCGCTATTGACGCCGATGGTGAATATCTGGGCTGCCACGCCGGCTCTTACGCCCATCGGCGCATTCTCTACCACTATACCCTCCCAGGGTTTCATGTTGCCTGCCAGTTCCAGACCTTTCAGATAGGGGTCGGGGGCTGGCTTTCCGTGGCTCACATTGTATGCCGACACGATGTGCTGTTCGTCGATAAAGTCTCCGAAGTCGTTGACAAGGCGCTGGATGAGGGGTTTCTGTCCGCTCCCGGTAACCACACAGATGGTCAGTCCAGCCTCGCGTATCTGCTTCATCAGATCTACGACGCCATCGAATATCCCGGCTTCGGGCATCTGGTGAAACAGTCGCGCCTTTTCGTCATAGATGGCTTGGGCCTCAGCCTCGGTGAGTTTCTTTCCCGTCTGGCGCTCGGCATAGATGCGTATGGTGTCGACACCCTTCATGCCCTCGGTGGCATAGGAGTCTTCGGCGGTGAAGTGAAGCCCATTGGCGCTCATAGCCTGCTGCCATGCCACGGCATGATTGGGCATGGAGTTGTAGAGCACGCCATCCATATCGAAGAGCACGCAGCGGAATCCCTTCCACTCGTCCTTGCTGGCGAGCTGATGGCTATCGACCATACGGTCCAGGTATCTGTTAATCTCTCTCTCGTACATTATTATAATAATAAAGGGAGGAAGTTACTCCCCCCTTGTTATTGTATCAAGACCAGAGGCGTTGCGATTACTTCTCGTTCTGCAGACGCTCCTGGATAGCCTTGCTCTCAGCCTCATAGCCAGGCTTGTTAAGCAGGGCAAACATATTCTTCTTGTAAGCCTCAACACCGGGCTGGTTGAACGGATTGACCCCAAGGATGTTGCCGCTGATACCACAACCTATCTCAAAGAAGTAGATAAGCTGACCGATGTAATACTCGTTGAGCACGGGCACGCTGATGCGGATATTGGGCACGCCGCCATCCACGTGGGCGAGACGTGTACCGAGTTCAGCCATCTTGTTGACCTCATCCACACGCTTTCCGGCGAGGAAGTTGAGACCGTCAAGGTTCTCATCGTCATGAGGGAAGTCGAGCTCGCGGTTGGGAGTCTCTATCGAGATGACTGTCTCGTAGATAGAGCGCTCGCCATCCTGAATCCACTGGCCCATAGAGTGCAGGTCGGTGGTGAAGTCGCAAGATGCGGGGAAGATACCCTTGCCATCCTTGCCTTCGCTCTCACCGTAGAGCTGCTTCCACCATTCGGCGATGAAGTGGAGCTTGGGCTGGTAGTTGACCATAATCTCAATCTTCTTGCCACCCTCGTTGTAGAGAGCGTTGCGCACGGCTGCATACTGTGCGGCGATATTCTCGCCGAAAGGCACATTCACGCCGGTAGCCTTCTCCATATCAGTAGCACCAGCCACGAGAGACTTGATGTCGAAACCGGCACAAGCTATAGGCAGCAGACCCACGGGAGTGAGCACAGAGAAGCGGCCACCCACGTTGTCGGGAATGATGAAGCTCTTGTAGCCTTCCTTGTCGGCACAGGTGCGTGCGGCACCGCGCTTGGCATCGGTAACAGCCACTATCACCTCACGAGCCACGTCCTTGCCCATCTGGGCCTCACACTGCTTCTTGAGCAGACGGAAAGTGAGGGCGGTCTCGGTGGTGGTACCCGACTTGGAGATATTGATGACGCCGAAGCGCTTGCCCTTCAGATAGTCGGTGAGCTCAGCCAGATAGTCCTCGCTGATGTTGTTGCCGGCAAAGAGAATCTGCGGGTTCTTCTTGTCCTGAATGAGCCAGGCAAACGTGTTGCCGAGGGCTTCGATGACAGCGCGCGCGCCGAGGTAGCTGCCGCCGATACCGGCTACCACTACTACCTCACACTTCTCTCTGAGGGTGTTGGCAACAGCCTGGACTTCATCGAGGAAATCAGGAGTAATACTTGATGGCAAGTGAAGCCATCCTAAGAAGTCGTTGCCGGGGCAAGTATTGTTCTCCAATGCCTCGAGAGCGGCTTTAGCTTTGGGTTCATACGCCTCTACCGCACCCTCACCAAGGAAGGAAGCGGCTTTGGTAAAGTCTAAAGAAATACTTTTCATTTTAGTCTATCTAAAACTGTCTGTTAATAATTTGATTTCAATCTGGGGATTGATGCGTTCGTAGAGAATGTTGTACACCGCGTCGAGGATAGGCATATTGACATGCATGTGGCGGTTGATTTCCTTCATGCACTTCGTACCGAAGTATCCCTCGGCTATCATCTCCATCTCTATCTGTGCGCTCTTCACGCTGTAGCCCTTGCCAATCATCGAACCGAAGGTGCGGTTGCGCGAGAAGTTGGAGTAGCCCGTGACCAGCAGGTCACCCAGGTAGACGCTGTCATAGACATTGCGCTCTATGGGATTAACGGCGGTCATGAACCGGTTCATCTCCTGCACGGCGTTGGATATGAGTACCGCCTGGAAGTTGTCGCCATACTTCAGGCCCGAGCAGATGCCCGCGGCGATGGCATAGACGTTTTTCAGTACCGACGAATACTCTATGCCAAGCACATCCGACGCCACCTTGGTCTTGATAAACTCCGACGAGAGCACCTCGGTAAAGGCCTGGGCCTTCTCCTGGTCGGCGCATCCCACAGTGAGATAAGAGAGGCGTTGCAGCGCCACTTCTTCGGCGTGCGACGGACCGCCGATGACGGCAAGATTGTCGTAAGGCACGTCGTAGACCCTATGGAAGTACTCAGAGCACACCAGGTTCTCATCGGGCACGATACCCTTGATGGCGGTAATGATAAACTTGTCCTTGATACGGGTCTTGAGTTTCTTCAGATGACTCTTGAGATAGGGCGAGGGAGTGACAAACACGAGCGTGTCGTAAGCCTCAACGATCTTGTTGATGTCTGAAGAGAAGAAGATTTCTTCCACATCGAAGTGCACACTTGTGAGATAGGCGGGGTTGTGACCCAGTCTTCTGAAGTCTTCGATGCGGTCGTCGCGGCGCATGTACCACCCCAGGTGGTGGGTGTGGTCTATCACTATCTTGGCGATAGCCGTAGCCCACGAGCCTCCACCGATGATGGCTGTTTTTCCTACGCTAAACATAAATCTTGTTTTGGGGTTATTTTATGCTGTTTTCAGGCCTGTGCGCTGTCTATCCACTGCTGGATGGCGTCGACACCGGGCTTTTCAAACTCGAGCTTGTACTTCTTGTGTATCTCGCCCAACTTCTGCTGCAGTCCCTGGGCCTTCTGGTCCTTGATGTCGCTGATGAGGTTGAAGCCTGCCTTGCGCAGCACATACACCTCGTCCTCAGGCACACCGATGGCAGCCCACTCCTTGATGCTGCTCTGAGGTATCTTGGCCTCGGGCTTCATCTGGGGGAAGAGCATAACTTCCTGGATGTACTCCTTGCCGGTCATGAGCATCACCAGACGGTCGATGCCTATACCGATACCACTCGTGGGGGGCATACCGTACTGCAGCGCACGCAGGAAGTCCTGGTCGATGACCATAGCCTCGTCGTCGCCCTTGTCGGCCAGTCTCATCTGCTCCTTGAAGCGCTCTTCCTGGTCGATGGGGTCGTTGAGTTCAGAATAGGCATTGGCCAGCTCCTTACCGTTGACCATCAACTCGAAGCGCTCGGTCAGTCCGGGTTTGCTGCGGTGCATCTTGGTGAGCGGGCTCATCTCTACGGGATAGTCTATGATGAAGGTAGGCTGGATGTAGGTACCCTCGCAGTACTCGCCGAAGATTTCGTCGATGAGCTTGCCCTTGCCGAAGCTCGCGTCAATGCCTTCCATCTTGAGTTCGTCTACGGCGATGTGGCGTATCTCGTCCTCGCTCTTGCCGTAGAGGTCATAGCCGGTCTTCTCCTTGATGGCATCGAGGATGGGCAGACGACGGAAGGGAGCCTTGAAGCAGATAGTCTTGTCGCCCATCTGCACTTCGGGCTTGCCGTTGACAGCCACACAGATGGTCTCGAGCAGCTGTTCGGTGAAGGACATCATCCAGTTATAGTCCTTGTATTGAACATGGTATTAAGAGTGGTATGGAACACTCACAATCTAATGCTTATTTGGCTACAGAGTGTGGTTACTTTATTACTTTTAGATATAATCCTAGTACAGGTAAGTTAATACTTGATTCTAAAAATCCTGATTTTAATAAATATGAAGATTACTTAATGACAGAGAATAGATTTGCTAATTTAAAGAATGTTAATAGTGATAATGCTAATATGATCCTTGAAGAACAAAAAAAGTGGGCGATGAATAGATTTAATTATTATAAAAGAATAGGTGAGGAGTAGTTATGGAAGAAGTAGAAATTATGATAGATGGTAAAAAAGTAAAGACGATTAGTAAACTATCTAAAGAAGAAATTGATGATAATAGTATGAGATTATTTTTAGATGATACTGTAGAATTAGATGACTTAGTAAAGGAAATTAAAAAAGATGAGTAAGATTGAAGAGAGAGAATTGTTTTTTGAACATATAAAGAAAATTTATATGCAAAATCCTGACTTTGAAGTAACTCCTGATACTA
>OHSO01000123.1_pt1 | contig 49588 bp, 48 predicted proteins | sample 1578651 | NCBI WGS metagenome assembly OHSO01 (sample SAMEA3879524, study PRJEB24766) | human gut metagenome | biome: human-associated habitat; feature: feces | place: USA | collected 1985/1987 | reverse complement strand
GGGAGCGAGGTTATGTTTTGGGAACCCCAAAACGCCTCGCTCCACCATGAGGGCGGGGGAATTTTGCTCCCGACGGTCGCAGAAAGTGAGTGTACCAACTGTAAACTGTATATCGAATGACAAGCATACATGAACAATACAAGAAAAAGGGCGGAAGACCGCCCACAGGCAGGGTTCGCAAGTTGTCGAAGTCTGTCACGGTGAAGTTCTCGAAGCCAAGCTACGAGGCATTGAGACTGAGGGCGAGAAAAGCCAACCGCAAGTTGGCGGAGTACATCCGTGAGTCCGCCTTGAACGGCGAGGTGGTCAGCGGACACAATGCAGAGACGGTAGCCATCGCTAAGAATCTCATTGGCATGGCGAACAACCTCAACCAACTTACCAAGCTGTCGCATCAGAGAGGTTTCCACGAAACCCATGTATATGTGGTGGACTTGTTGAGAAGATTGAAAGAAATCCTTGGCGAGTATCGCCAAGCAAGTTATAAACCGAAGCCAAGCAGTATGGGCAGAAAGGAGGATACCACATGATAGGCAAGCTAAAGAAAGGTGCATCTTTTGGTGGTTGCGTCCGCTACGTGACAGGCAAGGACGAGGCGAAAATCATCGCCTCAGATGGCGTGTTGCTCGGTACGAATGCCGAGATGACGCAAAGTTTCGAGCTACAGAGGCAACTAAATCCAAGGATTAAGAAGCCTGTAGGGCACATAGCTTTGAGCTTCAAGCCCGGGGACAAGCCACGTTTAACGGATGAATTCATGGCTAAGATAGCCCTTGAATACATGCAGATGATGGGGATAAAAGATACTCAATTCATTATCGTAAGGCATCACAACACGGACAATCCACATTGCCATATCGTATATAACCGCATCAATAATGAGGGCACACTCATATCAGAAGCCCACGATTACAGGCGTAATGAGCAAGTGACCAAGGCTCTAAAATCCAAGTATGGGTTGACCTACGGAACTGACAAGAGCAAGACTAGCACTCGCAAATTGCGCAATGCGGAGCGTGCGAAATACGAGATTCACAATGCAGTCAAAGATGCCTTAAAAGTTGCAGATAGCTGGCAGAAGTTCAAGAATGAACTTGCAAAGCGAGGTGTTCGCTTGGAGCTTGTCTATAAGGACAAGGAGAGAACCAAGGTACAAGGCATCCGTTTCTGCAAGGATGGATATAGCTTCAAGGGTACGCAGATTAGCCGAGACTATAGCTTTGGCAAACTGAATGCAAGATTTGAGGGAACGGAGAACCATGTATCAGCAAGAGCCATTTCTACTCAACAATATGAGCAAGGTAGTTTCAAGGACGAGCTGTTGTCATTCATGTCGGAGAGCAGCCAAAAACCATGGAATGGTATTTCTTCCATTGGACTTTTTGCTCCAGCCAATGCTCAGACCTTTGAGCAATTCCCAGAGGATGAATCATCCAAGAAGAAAAAGAAGAAACGCAGAAGAGGCTTTAGCCTTTGATGCAAGTTACAAACCATTCAAACAACATAAGAAAGATGAAAGAAGAACTATTGGAAGCCATCTACGGCACAGTTGAGAGATTGGAGCAGAAAGTCGATGAACTTTCTGCTTCACCAAAGAACGCAGGAGCGGAAACAGTTCTCAGCCCTGCAAGTATTGACACAAGCAAACTTGAAAAAGCCATCCTTTCTGTATCTGCAAAAGAAGAGGAAACTATTGGAAAAATGGCAAAATTAAGAGAGGCGATATGTATCTATATCGACCTTACCAAGAAAGAAGCAAGCAAAGATGAACAGCGGTGCAAACTCTTGTTTGATACCATTAATCAGATGAAACAAGAGCTGAATACTACATCAAAAGTTGTGCAGGACAAACTTCACGCAATGGGTAGCATTCCTCAAAAGAATGTTGTCACCCATCGTTTCGAGCCTACTTCAAAGTATGTTCTTCTTTTCATTGGTGGCTTGGCTTTATTTCTTGTTATCTCCATTTGGGGTAATCTCACCCAATGGCGAGAGCACAAAAATTGGGAGGAGGCAGACTTGAAGTATAGAGCCTTAAAAATGGTTCTTCCATCTGACGACCCGAATATTCGCTACATCGAAAAGCATTTCTCTGTTTGCCGAGATGAGAAAGTTATTGATGATGTAAGAAGTCGTGTTGCTGTTTATGAAGATTCAATCTTTCGTTATTATAAAATGGTGGAGATAGCAGCATACAAAGATAGCTTGGCAAGAAAGTTGACAAACGAATCAAATGAAATCAAAAGGCTTATCAAGAAATAATAAGATGTTGTTTCTTGTGTTTGCACCATTGTAGTAGGTGGAACACTATATAAAAAACTGATAGTGGCAAAAATATTACCTCGCCACCATCAGTTTGTTTTCGTATTTAATGAGAATTGGATTTTGTGCAATGTTATTTCTTTTTTAACCTAATTTTATAGCCCGACCACAAGCACCAAAACGCAAGAATGCCCATAACAAAGATGAATATGTATGTGGCTATCGTTCCAATGAAAATTCTGCCACTATGCACCTCTAATGCCACATTCCAAAGCGACATCGGAAGTTGGTTCATGCTCGAAGGTTGAGGGGCAAAGTTTGTTCCCTCGTAATATTCCGCTACGACAGGGGTGGAAAAGTCTTGGCTCATACCTGCGACAGCTTTCTTTCCGAATGGTGCTCCTGCTTCATTCGGTGCAGGTTTGTTCGTAAAGTAATCGGTAGCAGTTCCTTGTCGTCTGTCCCAAACAAACAAGCCGCTAAATGAACCGCAAAGCCATCTACCATTTGCATCTTTCTGTAATACATTCAATCCCATCACGCTGACAGGTGGAACAGAAGTAATAACTTTCACTGTAGCATTTTTGATGTTCAATGAATAGAATCCTTCCGATGAGGATAACAGCCAATCATGGCAGCTCTCATCATAACGAATTATGCGGAGCTTGTCGTTCCAAGGATTCTTGCTTCTGAGTGTTGTGCCTGGGATAGACGGAATCTTGCTTAACACTAATGCTATCATCACAGGAGGGCGGAGACACCAACCCGTCAGTGCAATCAAGAGCGCAAGTATGATAGTATATCGCCCGATTCTGTCATGCAGATGAAGCGAGGTTTGCAGTAATGCCTTTCGCTTCGGTCTCAGCCAAAAGACGATACCCGTAATACAGAGAACCACAAGAATAATGGCTATGGCATCAACCACAATCTTTCCTGTTATTCCGAAAAGTTCTCCACTATGGAGTAGCCAAACGGTACGAAAGGCAGTTACTTTGCCGTCATAATCCTTTGGCGCATGAAGTTGAATGCGCTTAAAAGTCTTATAAGGAGGAAGCGAGGTATAGACAAAGGAACGACTGAGCACTACAAGGGTGTCGCCATGCGAAGCGATGTCCGTAAATTTCTCCTCATCCTCCAGTGACATATTCACCTTATGCCATTTGTTATGCACTCCATAGCGATAAAGCCCGAAAGGTGAGACAGCAAATATCCTTCCATTATCAAGCCTTATGACATTTTTGATTTGCCTATAGTCTGCACCTTCTGGCAACCCCTCATTGAAATCCTTGAAGTAGGAAGCCTTGGAGTCGGTAAGCCAGATGCCACCATTGCCATAAAGCAACAGTTGGCGACAAGAATCCACATTCCTCATGGAATCTACCATTAAATCCTTGCCAATGTCAAGCGTGCCTCGTAGCAAACCGCCATTCCATTTCTGAAACTCATAACGACTTGGCAGGTACTTCCTGCTCACGTTCACATCCTTGATGAGTGAACGATGATTGAGCAGGATGCCTGACACGCAGAACATCAGCATGAAGAAGCTCAAGCCGATACCAAGCCATTTATGTTGTTTTCTCCAAGTTCCTTTCTTCATTGATTTCCTTATCTGATTATCTATCTTATTTCTTCTCTTTCTTCGCCCTTGCATCCTTGACAATCTTTCCTGCCAAGAAACAAAGTTCTATCACCATTACCACCCAATGCCAAGGATATTCGCTCGGATGTGCAATGAGCTTCCCGATGATGCCCGTGCGATTAAATGCCTCTACCGCTATCCAGAACACGATGACCGTAGCCGTACCCATTCTGATGTTTGCTCCCCACGATTGCAAGTGGAGTTGCTTGCGAAATACGTATGGGGCGGAAAGCAAGGAACCGAAGGCTACACCGAAGGTGACTGGACTCTCACGACCAAACAATTGAGGATCGTAGAGGTTCATCAGCAGGAGATAGCAAGTCCAGAGCATTGTGTTGATTTCCATGAAGGTAACAATGCTGGTGTGGCGTGTCATCGGGCGAGCGGCGATGAGTCGCTTGTTTTTCCCCAAGAAGAGCGTCTGCCACCAGTTGAGGAAGTTGCAGGCATTTCGGGAACAGAAGATGTAGAGCAACATCACCATTGCCCACAAGCCAAAGGTGGCAGGGAGCAAGAGATATTCAGGTCGGCTCAACACCTCTCCCGTTGTGGGGTTAATCTCGGCATGTGTTCCCCAACGATGGGCATAATACATGAAGAGAAAATCCACCCAGCCTGTCCAATAGAACATACCACCAATGAGTCCGAGCAAGGTTTGGCGAGTCTGTCCCTTGACGAAAACACCGACCACCACCATCACCAAGCCCACGAATCCCACAGCCATGCCAGCACCCAACAGTTGCGTGCCGTCGTAGTTGTCCTTCAATACTCGTGCCACCAAGTGAACCATGGGCATGCTTCCCAATATCACGCCCATCGACACGATGGATTTCCACCAATATAGTTTCTTGTTACTCATGGCTTTTCTTCTTGTGAGCTGCAAACATGATATAGACGAGCAATGCAACGAATGCAACGAGGATGCAAATCATCTGGGTAGTATACTTCTCCGGCTCAATCCAAATCTCCTTGAAAAAGTCCAAGCGACCAAGCACTTCCACAGGTACCCAGAACACGACAACCGTTGCGATAGCCATACGGATGTTTGCTCCCCATGTGCTCAAACGCAACTGTTTCCTGAAGATGAAGAAACTGCCAATGAGGCAAGCCGCTGCCACGATGGAGGTGACAGGATGATGGTCGCCGAGGAAGTTCTTGTCGTAGCAGAACATCAACAGGAGATAGCTAGTCCAGAGAATCATGTTCAGTTCCATGAAGGTGACAATACTTGTATGATGTGTCATCGGACGGGCGGCAATCACGTTCTTGCGGGAACGGAAGAGAACACGCTGCCACCAGTTGATGAAGTTACATCCGTTTTTGGTTGAGAAAATGTAGAGCACCATAATCATCATCCACATGCCGAAGGTGGCAGGGAGGATGAGGTATTCAGGGCGAGTCACAACTTCACCATTCTCCATCTCCGGCTGTGTACCCCAGCGAGTAGCATAGTACTGGAACAGGAATTCTATCCAACCGGTCCAGAAAAGCAGACCTCCGAAAAGTCCCCAAAGAGTCTGTTTGGTGTCTCCCTTTACGAAGACACCGATTACTACCATGATAAGACCTGCCAACCCCATGAAGAAGGCTGAGTAATGCACAGCTTCAGGAGTCATCGTCTTATCCATTATCATCATCAGCGCATGTCCCAACGGCATGGTAAAGAGTACCACAAGGAAAGATGCGATGGATTTCCACCAATTCAATTGTTTCATAATGTTTAATATTTACTTTAATTCGTCTAAGTAATAACTGATTCTTCCTCCCTCATCACCTATCTGCACATTGGCATCATACCAGGAGATAATCTGGAGTTTGTAATATCTTTCGCCATCCCACGAACGGATTACGTAGGTATGGAAAGAAGGAGTATATACAGGAGGTGGACCCGAGAAACTCATTGCCTTTTCGAGCACCGGATTGCCGCTTACCAACTGCTTGGCAGGACCATTGTTCGGGTCGAACCAAGGATTCTCGTTCATATCCAGTTTGTTGGCGATGCAATACTTGTTCCAGTCGTTCTGCGACATGGTGACATATACGCTTGCCGAATCATCCACGGCGAAGGTCATATTGTGTTCAGCCAGATAAGCATCCACCTGCGCCTTGCTCGTCCACTTGTCATATTCGCCATAGCCCAGGTCGGCAGCACCGCCCTTGCCTATGCCGCTCGTTCCACTGTTGGTTCGCAGCTGGTAGCCGTCAAAGGCAAGGTCCCACTCCGTAGCAGGATAAGCCATCGTGTTGGGGTCATCCTCCATGTTCTCCATCACCATAATGCTGCTTGCCTGGCGCTTCACCGTCTTATAGGTTAACTTGCCAGTGGCTTGATTCTTGGTGAAGATGGTATCGCCGTTCTCATCACGCTCTGCATCCTCGAAGATGTTCTTCTGCACACCTTCGCTCCAATACTTTACCAATTTAGTAGTGCCGTTGTAATGGAAATACTCCTCTATTGGTTTTCCATCAATAAAGGCGATGACACTCTGGTTAGGATTCAGCACATTATAGCGATGTCCCGTCTTCAGGTCAAAATAGAGCCAGTCGTTGGTAACACCCGTGCTATAACCTGTTTTTCGGGGCAAGGTATGACCTGTGAAGTCCTCTGCCTCATAAGATACGCAGCTCGTCATTGCGGCTGCCATACCTATTATATATAGTAATGCTTTCTTCATCATTTTTTCTTTCTAAATGCTTTTACCAATTCATCTACCAACACTTCCACCTGCACATGCGCCTTGGCTCCTGCCGTGGCTGGCACGTTAAACATGGTGATGCCCGAACCCAGGGTCTTTGGCACATAGTTAAAGATGTTATCCACACCCACCGTCACCTTTACCTTATTATAAAAGGTCTGAATCACCGACAGATTGCACAATACATACTGTGGCAACTGGCAGCGGAAGTAGGCATCGTGGCTCTCACCGTTTACAGAGAGTCGGTCCTGCACATCAAACTTCTTCTCACCCATGTAGCTTGCCGAGAAGGTAGCGCCCAGTCGGTAGTTTTTCTTGTTGTACTTGTAGTCGAGGCTCGCCGTAGCAGCATGAGGCGAAGTGGTGTTCACCTGGATGCCATCCGTCTTGCTCACGTTCACGTAGCTGTAGGTGGCATTCATCGTGAAGTGGTTGAGGAAGTGCCAGCGCATGATGGCCTCCAAACCGATGAGGTTCTGCTTCGACAGATTAGTATATTCGAAATTGTACTGCATGTCGTAGATGCGCCATACGCCCTCAATCTTCTTGCGGAAGAAGTTGCCATACACATTGCCCGAGATGAAGAAGTTATCGTTCGAGTACTCTGTGCCCAGGCTCACGTAGTTGTTCTTCTCAGGCTTCAGGTCCTCGTTACCCTTAATCATGAACATGCCGAGGTGGTCCCAGTTGAAGAACAGCTCCTTGATGCTTGGCGAACGATAGCCCATCGAATAGTTGGCTCTCCATGCCCAGTGATCCGAAGGACTCCACTTGAAGGCAATCTTAGGCATCGCCATCAGTCCGAAGGCACGGCTGAAGTTGGTTCTCACACCTGCCGAAACCATCCAGTGGTCGTTCATCGTCCACTCGTCCTGCAGGAAAGCCTCCGTCTCCTTCAGCGAACGGGTGCGCATGATGTGGGAGGCATCGCCGTTGAAGCGGTCGCTCGTCAGGTCATCGCTCAGGTGCTCGATACCGAGGATGAGGTCGTGGCCCTCGAACTTCTGCGAGGTGATGGAGAGGCGAGGCTGGAAGATGCGGCTCTTATACACTTTGGTACGCTCGTCGATACGCTCATGTCGCTTGAAGCGGTCGTAGAAGTCGCCATGAAGGGAGGCGGTAATCTTGAACCAATCCTTGAAGGAGTACTTAATCTTGGTTCCAGCCGTCCAGTCACGCGCCTGACTGAAAGTCATATCCTGAATGAGGTCGTAGGTATTCATATAGAACGCACTACCGTAGGCAAGAATCTCCAGGTTCTTGAAAGGGTCGTAGAATACCTTCTGCGATACCGAGATATGCTCTGTACCCTCGATGCCCATTGGCGGACGGGAAGCCACGCTGGTAATGGTCACGTCGTGGTCGAGCCAAGGATTCGCCTCTTGGGTATAGACCTTCTTGTCGTTCTCCGCCTGGTACATGTAGAAGGCATCGCTCGAAGAATACCACACGTCGGTCTGCGAGGTCACCTTGCCTGCATTGAATCCTGCCGACACCCAACTCTGCAGGTTCGGGCGGTCGGCATTCTTCTCAAACATATACAGGAAGTCCTTCTTGGAAGGATTCTTGTAGTTGGTCTCGTTCATCTGTCCCCAGCGTACACCAGCCTGAATGTCGATAGGCTTGGTAGTTTTCTTGGTGATGAGGTTGATGACGGCACCCGATGCACGGCTTCCATAGAGGGTACTGCTGGCACCCTTCACGATTTCGATGCGGTCGATGGCATGGAGATTGAAACGCTCATAGTCGAGGTTACCCGCCATGTCGCCCGTCAATCGCTCACCATCTTGCAGGAAGAGCACGTGGCGGGCATCCAATCCCTGCATGGAGATTTCGTTTCCGAATCCCACTTTCTGGATATTCATACCCGGGGTCTCCTGCTGCAGGGCCTTGGTCAAGTCGGCATAGCCTGCATCTACCAGTTCCTTACCGCCGATCACCTGCGTGCTCACTGGCGAGAGCTTGATAGGTCGGGCGGTACGGGAACCCGTAACCACCACCTCGTTCACCTTCATCACGTCCTCGGTCATGAAGAGCTTGAGGGAGCTGTCACTTCCGATGGTTCCCCTCAGAGGGTTATAGCCCACGGATACCACCTGGTAATAACACTTGTCACTCTGAGGCACCGAGATGGTAGCCTCACCATCCATGTTGGTAACAACACGCTGTGGCGACTTCAATTTCTCATTGTCGGCGTAAGTGATGACTGCGCCGATAATTGGTTGCTCGGTGGCTTTGTCGAAGATACCGAACTTCACCTTTCGCTGTGCAGCGACAGGGAGAGCGAGTATCAGCAGTAAGCCGATGAGCATTACATTTCTAATTGTCTTCATTTATATTGTCATTCTATTTTTTCCAAATCCTTACACGATTTCAGCCTCGCTATGGCTTGTTTCTCTTCCCTTCATTTTTTACTTGCAAAAAGAAAGAGAGATATGTCTGGGCATACCCCTCTTTCCTTTCTATAGATGTAAGACACGGTTTCTTATTTGATTCCGTGCTCTTTCTTATACGCTTTCAAGTCTTCCTCGTACTTTGCCTTGTCGGCATCAAAAGTTGCGAGACGTGACTTGTCAATAGTCTGCTTAAAACATTCGGAACGAACGTTCATCATGTTATAGTTTACGATGAACTGAATTTCGTGTGTTTTGGCATTGTAATAGCCTTGAACGCTACTACCTTTGGCACTTGATGCAGAACCGTCTGTATCTGTTCCCCACACAGAACCGTCTTCACCCTTAAACTTTATCCAACCATCACCTGTATATTCTTTCTGCTCCCAAGAGTTGAGAACCATGGTCTTGACATCACACTTAAAATTGATAATCATTCCCATGTTTCCGACCGTGAAGTCAAGCAAAGAAATGGTGAATGTTTGTGCGTCAGTCTTACTCCACTCAAACTTAAACTTTGTAGGACATCCCTCTGGTAAAAGGGTTTTGTTCACTCCATTCATCGTTGCATTTGTACTAAGAACGATCTCACCATTGAGATAGTTCGTTGCCTCTTTCACAAGTTCAGAATTTGCATCAGAGTTAGTGATTTCTTCATCAGAAGAACAAGAACAAAATGCAAAAACAGCGAAAAAAAGCAAAGATAGGAAGGCGATGTTTTTCTTGAAGTTTGCTTTCATCATGTAACAAACAAAGGTCTTCCCTTATATTTTAAGGGAAAGACCTAAGTTAATTTATTTTATTGTACATTCTGTTGTGAAATGAACCTCAGTATCGAAAGCAACACCTAAGAATTTTGCATCAACACTCTTAACAGTATACTCCAACTTTCCTGTTGTAGCATCATAGCTACCTTGGATAGTAGCGTAAAACTTCAAACCGCGACCGAAACTCAAGATAATGGCATCAGGGCAATCGTTCACTGTTGTACCATCAAGAACTACATCATCAGCTACTACTTTCAACTTGGCTGGCATTTTGCCAACCTTAAACTCAGACAACACCAATTTGTACGAACCATCTCCATTTGGAGTCAAGGTTGTGTTAAGAGCAGGAGAAACATCATTCTGATGTACAGGATTCTTGTCCTTGTTCATGTAAACTTTGTCCAAGCAACCATAGATAGTTGTCTGAGCTGATGCAGTACTTGCGAAAACCATCATGCTGATGAAGGCAATCGCCATTAAAAACGTTCTTTTAAACATAATTATTAAAATTTTAAATTATTACTAAAATTATTTCCATTCAACTGGATTGTATTTCGAAAATGAACTTGAATCGTCTCTTAGATGTGCAGAGTACTTATTGATAAACTCTTGTGTTCCTGCTTTGTCTAAAACATCCTGCGATATTGTAAAGTAAACCTTTCGCTTAGGGTTTGAAGCAAAATCATATACCTTGTTAGCTGAACTACTATAATAAGCCATCAAATTACTTGGGTAAGTAATATTACAATTAGGAAGTTGACAAAGAACGAATTCTCCAATAGCCTCAATGCTTTGCAAATCAATAGATTTTAGCTTTGGAAGATTTGCCAAGATTACCTGATCTGTGACTTTTTTATTATCTGCTTTTATCTTTATTTCTTCAAGATTTTCACAATCTCTGCAATCCAAGAAATTAGACATTGTTACATCAAAATCCTTTGTGTCTTGATTAAGAAATGCCGTATTTGTCAAATCCAAAGATGTTACAGACGGATTGTTGCTTATTCCTAAAGAAGAAAGAGCAGTTGCGTCGCTCAAATCTAGCCCTCCAATAAAATTTGTCTTTTCTACGACCAAGCCTTTGACATTTTGTCTTGGAGATAATCTGTGACATTCAAATTGCTTAGTTTCTTCTGTACTTGTCTGAACATCAATGAACACATAAAAAGACTCATAAAAAGGATTGTTCACAAAATATTCTATTCCTTCGATAGAAGCAATTTTTTCAATATCTGCATATTGTGTGTCCCACTGCAAGAAAATATTGCGTCCTCTGTCTTCAAGACCGAGAGGTTTGCTGATGTCCAACTTTCCGTCAGAAGTGAAAACCGAACTAAAGTTCATCTTCAAATAAGCTGCAAAGTAAGTATCTGGAATCTCTCTCAAAGTATTGTACTTCTCCAAAGAACCCTTATCATTTACCATTTGCATGTCAATAGTCTTATTCTCTGCCTCATTCTCTGTATAGAAAGGCATCAAATCCTCTACATTATACTTGCAAGAAGCAGGGAGATAAAGTTTTGTAAACTCATGAAGGATAGTAGCTTTCACCTCATCATTCTCAACCTTGGCTGTTACCAAGCCGTCGAAGTCATAGATGTCATTGCCTTGCAAGTCAAGACCTGTAATCTGTGAAGGAAGTGAAGCGATATGGAAAACTGGACCATAGCCATTGCTGCTAAGGTTCAACTCTTTCAAATTAGGAAAAACAGAAAGTTCCTTCAAGGCTGCGGTATCAACCTTTGTGCCTGAAAGGTCGAGAGATGTGGTGCTGTTGGCTTTGTCGTCAAGGAGCATTTTGCCATTTTCATCAAACTGGTATCCCTTAGCTTTGAGGATAGTCATCAACTCTGAGTTGCTTACAGCCACATTGCTATAAGAAGGTGCATCGTCGTCACTGCTGCAAGAAGCGAAACCGAGGCAGAGTGCCAGGGCAGCGAGACCGATGAAATTCTTAAAAATCTTCATTGTTTTATTATTCTTTTAAATGTTTATAATTAATCAAAATATTACCCTTAATTTGTGGCTGCAAAGGTACATATTTATTAAATAATGTGCAATACCTAAAAATAATGAAATTTGCAATAGTAATTTGTTATGATTTATAGGGTTTCTCATCTGTCTTGTTGAGAAATCATAACATATCTAAGATTTTCAATATGTATTTCACAGTTGCTTATTCAGCCGATACTTAAAACTGATGATGAAGTAGCTGCCAATTTGTGAGGTACGGCTTTCCGTCAATCCTGTCGCCGTAACATTGCGATAATAGTTTTTCTTGTCGCTGAGAATATCTGACCAATAGAGCGAAAGCTCGGCTTGTTTCTTTTTGAGGAATCGCCAAGATGCCCCCAAGTTCCATACCACTTGGTCGTCTTCGCCTTTTTTGATGTTGGTGCCGTTACGGAAAGAGTATGCAGCATCGCTCTTGACCAGGAAACCAAGAGGAAGCTCTGCATAGGTATTCAGCGAAAAGTTGTAACTTCGGGTATAGTTGGACGTACTACGAAGCTGGTTGGTGGCATGGCGGTAACGCCAATCGCCCTGCAAGTCGAAGCCTCCCCATTTCGGCTGATAACCCAAGCGAAGGTTGGCATTATACGACGTATTGTGGGTGACGCTGCGGTCTGGCTCCTCGCTCTTTCCCTCATTCACAAGAGCTACACTTTGGGCAAAGCTGGCTCCCGTGCGAGCAGAGAGATTGAACCGCTTCTTCCATCGCTTCTGATAACGAAGACTGGCACGCATATTCCAGTTGCCATTCACATTCACAGGATAAGTCTCCGTGCCACCAGTGGCAAGGTTGTAAAAGACGGCTTGCGTCTGACTGTTATAGGTGTTGCTGAAATTAACATCGCCCGAAAGACCGAGGCGAGTGTTCCTTCCCATCAACCGAAAGTTCTGGCTATAAGCCGCTTTGAGCGAAGGATTGCCATGAGTAACGTGCAATGGGTCGCTATTGTCGGTCAGCGAAACCAAACTGCCAAGGTCTGGCTGTCGGCTGCTGCCATCATAATTCAGTTCGAAGCGAGTCTTGCCTTGATGCCATGACACATTCAACTGTGGGTTCCAATTCACGCTCGTCCTCACCGTATCGGCATAGAGCAGCCCAGTCTTCTGGTCAAGACTTCTCCGCTCTGGATGCATCTGCAAACCCGTATTCACCTGCCATCGCTTGCCATTATAATTGAAATAAAGGCTGAGTTCGTGGGAATAAGTCCGACTCTGGGTATAGTTGCTCAAACTGTCTTGATATACTTCGCTCTCGTAAGTAATCCTGTCGCTCACCTGTCGGTTGGCAGCATAGCGATAACCGAGTTGCAGGCGCAAGTTCTCAGCCAAGGGTTGCGTCAATTTGATGCCTACGGAATAGGCACGATTGGTGGAGGGGGAGTGCTGGTATTGGTTGCGATAAAGCACGGAATCGCCACCCAGACTGCTCTCCAACTGATAGTAAGTGGTCTCGGAAAGGGAATGTGACTCGTTGGTACTCTTGCTGTCGGAGTAACTACCCGTGAGGCTGATGCTCGTACCCTTGTCGTTGAACACTCGGGTGATGTCGGCATTGACGGAGAACGAATGGCTGTCGCTCTTCGAATCCGAGTTTCTCGTGATGCTGTTGATACGCTCATCGCCTTCTGAAGAGGTGGATTGCTGGCTGTCGCTGGTGTTGTCGCTCTTCGACTTGCTGAAGTTCCCACCTACGTTGATATACGTCTTGTCGTCCAAGCTCCATCTCATGCCCAGCGTTCCATTACCCATCGTGTTGCGATTGGTGCTGGTGTATGCCGAGTTCTGGTAACGGTTGCCTGTGGTGAGATATTGCTCGCTATATAGGGTGCTCTCGTTGCCACTGGCATAATGGTTGTACATCATGTTGCCATAGAGGGTGAATCGCTTGGAGAACTTCTTGGCAAAATTCATCGCCACGTTGTCCTGTCGGTTGTCGGGATAGCGAGAAGTCATATATCGGTTGCCACTTCGTGCTATCACGGAGATGTTATCGCCAGTCTGGCGGAAGAGGTTGGATATTAACTCGGCTTCCTTCTTTTCGTTGTTGCCCCTGCCTATGCCAGCCGAAGTAATCAGCGTGCCGTTGAACTCTCGCTTGGTCTGCAAGTCGAGCACATAGTTTTCGCCGCCCTTGCGCACCTTGGTGATTTTCTCCAGTTCGCTCCGCTTGTCATACACCTTGATTTTGCTCACCAACTTGGCTGGCAGGTTTTCGAGGGCGAGAGTGCTGTTGCCGCCAAAGAAACTCTCGCCATTGACATTGATTTCATGGATGGGAAGACCGTTGTAGGTCATCGTCTTGTTCTGCTTTTCGTATTCCAATCCAGGCACTCGCTTCAAGAGTTCTTCGAGGTATGCTCCTTCGGGAGTCTGGAAAGCATTGGCATTGATAACCGTGGTATCGCCCTTCATCTCCACCTCCTTCATGGCAGCAGTAACCACCACTTCGCCGAGGTTGAGCGTCTTAAAGATGGAATCTTCTTTTTGCGTTTCCACAGAGTCGCCATCGCCCTCTGACAAGGCACGACTCTCCCTTACTGTATCACTCGACACAGCATAAGAGAAAGCCCTTCCGTCAGGAGAAAGGGAAGACGATGCCCATACATTTGCTATTGTTGAGAAGAACATGAGCAAAAGCACAGACACATAAGCATATCGTACCTTCATTCTTGGTTTGAATATTCAAAATCGGCTGCAAAGGTACGAAAATCGGTGTATATTTGCAATACCTTGAAGTAGGTAAAGTGCCAAAGGGCTTGCCAAGGGAATCCATTAAAGAAAGTGAAAAAATGAGCAAAAATAATTGTATTTCAGAATTTCAATTTATCTTTCTACCTGTAATCAAAGCGTTCTTTGTATATTGCAAGGTTGTGAAAGAAAAAGAATATAGCTCGTTTCTAAATCGTTAGCAGCTACATTCTTTGTAATACTTAATTCGTTGATATTCAATCAATAAAAGATTTTGTTGAGACATCTCATGTGATACGTCAACATGACTCTATGCAATGCAGGTGTTTGTACCATACAAGTATTTGTATCTTTTCGATGAGCCATGAACGGCTCATGTATCTTTCGAGGGCAACGCTAATGCATCTTATAACTGCGACATCATGAGCCATAATGCCAAGCTCATACATAGGGAAGATGGCAACTATTTTATGGCTACAGCCACAGTGAGCACACAGGGACAAAATACCCCAATGTTGCAACAGTACATGAAAGCCGATGTCAAAATCATCGTCAGTAATAAAACGTTATGGCAACAGGTATTCGGATAAACTATATCCGAATACCTGCTGCTTGTTTTTGGATGCATATTGTGTTGGTAAGCATCAGATTTTATGCAAAAGTTCTAAATTCCTTGAATTTCTCCTAGCGAGTTATGGGATATTTAGCAAAATGTCGTATCTTTGCCCTCGAATTGAGGCGTTCTTTGCATATTGCAAAATACAGAAACGAGCAGAAGTCCGCTCGTTTCCATATTGTTACCTATATAATATAGGCAAACGCCCAACTTCTTGATTTTCACTCAAAGTCCAATTTAGAGCGAGTTACTACCATTAACATATATGGCAGTTCCACCAAGTGAAGCCAAAGAAATATCGCCCTTGTTATTTACAGATACGCCAGGAGAATGTTTCAGAACATCTAAAGCGCTTCCAATATCTGTAAGATATGATTGAGCTACATTAATATGAACCTTTCCGTTTGAAAAAGACGTAATTGGACGTGATTTGCGTGCTGTAACCACAACATCTTGTAAAAAAATCTCATCAGGCTCCAAATAGATGTCGGGAATGGTATTAGGACCAGATATGGTGATATTCTTCGTTTTCTCCTTATACCCCAATGACCTTATGCATAAAAGAAATTCACCCTTATGAACTGGCAAATGAAAACGCCCAGTACTATCGGTTACAGCGGTCTCCATTAGAACATTCTCAGGTAAAGATACCAACATGACAACTGCAGCTTCAAATCCTTGTTCATGTTCATCTAATATTCTTCCATTTATGCTTTCTTGAGCATTTATAGAGACAGTATAGCCTATACATATACAGGCGAAGAACAATTTAAGCATAGTATTACTCATAAAGCCATTTTTATTAATAGATTACTCAACTTTTCGTATCAGACAACATATTCAAGTATCAATGTTTCAGTTGCAAAAATACTAAAACATGGCGTATATTCAGCTAAATCTATCAAAAAAACACACATTTAGCTGAATATAGCGCATTTCCAGGAGAAGTTTGCATAACCACCCTACTCGAATTTAGCCATTACACTGTCATTGAAACTCCGCTGCACCTTAAGCGGCGGAGATGGAAACCAGGAGCGGCGGTGGCGGCAATATTGGTGGGGCGCAGCCTATTTCTCTTGCCTTTAGTTGGCTGAGTGGCGGAAAAGTATTACATTTGCAGACAGTTATGGCTGAACACAACGACTTAGGCAAATGGGGAGAAGAGGTGGCGGCATGCTACCTGGAGAACCATGGATATATCATCAAGGACCGCGACTGGCGACTGGGCAAGCGCGATCTGGACATCGTGGCCATTACCGAGACGCAGGACCTGCTGGTCATCGTCGAGGTGAAGACGCGCTCGGAGGGCTTGACGATAGACCCTATCCTGGCCGTCGACGAGACCAAGATGCGCAATCTCGCCATTGCCGCCAATGCCTATGTCAAGCAGATGGGCATTGACGCCGATGTGAGGTTTGACATCATCACCGTGGTGGGCATGGACTCACGCCACTGCGACGTGATACACACCGAGGATGCCTTCAACCCATTGCTACTGAGTAGATGAGTGATATGAGAGTGATAAGACTGGACACCGTCGATTCGACCAATACCTATCTGCACGCCTATCGGGGCGATGAGGATGTGGTGGTGGTCACAGCACGCCACCAGACCGCCGGACGCGGACAGGGAGGCAACCGATGGGAGGACGCTGAGGGGCAGAACCTGCTCTTCTCGATACAGATACGCCCCGTGGAGGTGGCGATAGGCCACCAGTTTGTGCTGGCTATGGCCGAAGCGCTGGCCCTGAAGCGGGCGCTCGATGCCTATGCCGACGGCATGGAGCTGAAGTGGCCCAACGACATCTACCACCGCGACCGCAAGCTCAGCGGAACGCTCATCGAGACGGCGGTAAGCGGTGGCCGACTGAAGCGCATGATACTGGGCACGGGCATCAACGTAAACCAGCGGCGCTTCACCAGCGACGCACCCAACCCCGTGTCGCTCAGCCAGATTACAGGCAGCGACGAGAGCATAGACCATCTGCTCGAGCGCATCCTCCAAGCCTTCGACGACTACTACCGACGGGTGCTGGAGGGCGACTATGCCGGCATAAGCCGCGAGTATCACGAGGCGCTCTACCGCCGCAAGGGTTTCTACCGCTATCGCGACGCCGACGGCGAATTTGACGCCGAGTTGGTGGGCGTGGCCTACGACGGCAGGCTCAGTCTGCGCGACAGCGAGGGCCGACAGCGCAGCTATGCGTTCAAGGAAGTGGAATTTATCATCTGAAAAAACAAATAAGACTATGGCAAGATTTAAGAGAATCCTCCTCAAGCTCTCGGGCGAGAGCTTGATGGGCAATCAGAATTATGGTATCGACCCTGAGCGACTGGGTGACTATGCCCGCCAAATCAAGGAGATACACGAGATGGGTGTGCAGATAGGCATCGTCATCGGCGGCGGCAACATCTTCCGCGGACTGAGCGGCAGCCAGAAGGGCTTCGACCGCGTCAAGGGCGACCAGATGGGCATGTGTGCCACGGTAATCAACTCGCTGGCGCTGAGTTCGGCTCTTGAGGCCGAGGGCGTGAAGACCAAAGTGCTCACCGCCATACGCATGGAACCCATCGGCGAGTTCTACAGCAAGTGGAAGGCCATCGAGGCTATGGAAGACGGCCGCGTGTGCATCTTCTCGGGCGGCACGGGCAGCCCCTACTTCACCACCGACACCGGCTCGTCGCTGCGAGGCATAGAGATTGAGGCCGACGTGATGCTCAAGGGCACCCGCGTAGACGGCATCTACACCGCCGACCCCGAGAAGGACCCCACAGCCACCAAGTTTCACGACATCACCTTCGACGAGATTTATACCCGCAACCTGCGCGTGATGGACCTCACCGCCACCACGATGTGCAAGGAGAACAATCTGCCTATCTATGTATTCAACATGGATGTGGTGGGCAACCTCAAGCGCGTGATGGACGGCGAAGAGATAGGCACGCTGGTTCACAACTGATAACGCCCTTACTACAGATACGAGAAATGGTTCGACAGAGCTTGCATTGAGCTGCTGTCGAACCATTTCTCGTATCTGCAACCGCCGCCACGCAGCGGAGGGGGTCGTCAGGTATTGAACTGATAGCTGAAGTGATATTCGTCGAGGAAGTCGAGCAACTTCCTGGTCACATTGACGCTCTTGGCCGAGCGCATCACTATCTCTCCCCTCTGGTCCATACAGTTGTAGAAGCGTATGAGCAGGGGTGTCTGGCCGAGGTTGTCGTTGAGCTTGGTGGCGAGGTTGTCCTCGAGCTGCTCGTCAAACTTGTCGCAGTCTATGCCTATCGTCATGCTGGTGATGCCGCGGTTCTTGACATCGACGAGGAACTCTACGTTGACGATATTGAGCTGGAACTTGCCCGAACCACGGTAGCGCTCCACGCACTTGGCGGTGATGCGCACGAGATACTCCTTCTTGAGCATGCCGTTCCACTTGGGCCATTCGGCATCAAAGATACTCAACTCGCCAGTGCCGCTGTAGTCTTCTATCTGGATGATACCGAAGGGCTTGCCGCTGTAGTTGGAGAAGCGCTCGGTCGACTCGGTGATGATTCCACCGAAGGTTATCTCCTGCAGTTTGCTCAGCGGCTCCATGTCGGTGTCGCGACCGCGGATGTCGATACACTGGGTATTACAGAGGTGCTTGAGCGCCACCTCGTAGTCGTCGAGCGGATGGGCAGAGAGATAGATGCCCACCAGTTCGCGCTCCTTGTTGAGTCGTTCGAGTGTGTTCCACAGCTCTGGCTTGGATGGTTGTGGATGGGCTATCTCTACATCGTCGGCACCGAAGAGCGAAGTGGCTGCCTCGGCCTTGGACGCCTGGAAGCGCTGGCCATAACGCACGATGGCATCGAGGAACGAGCCCTCCTTGCCACAAGGTGCAAAATACTGCTCACGATAGAGCCCGAAGCTGTCGAAGCCTCCGCTGTAGGCAAGGCTTTCAAAGGCTTTGCGGTTGACATTGCGGAAGTCCACGCGCTCGGCAAAGTCAAAGATATCTGCAAAGGGGCCGTTGGCCTCGCGCTCGTTGATGATGGCGGTGGCGGCAGCCTCGCCCATACCCTTGATGGCAGCCAGTCCGAAGCGTATCTCGCCATGGTGGTTTACACCGAAGTTCTCGTAACTCTCATTGACATCGGGGCCCAGGGTGGGCACACCGTAGGTGCGACATTCGTCCATGAGCTTGGTAATCTCCTTGATGTCGCTCTTGCGGCGGGTCATGATGGCAGCCATAAACTCGGCCGGATAGTGAGCCTTCATATAGGCGGTCTGGTAGGCCACCCAGGAGTAGCAGGTGGCATGAGACTTGTTGAAGGCATAGGAGGCAAACTTCTCCCAGTCGCCCCAGATTTTCTCGAGCACCTGGGGGTCGTGGCCGTTAGCCTGTCCCTGCTTGATAAACTTGGGTTTCATGGCGTCTACGATGGCTTTCTTCTTCTTACCCATAGCCTTACGCAGGGCGTCGCTCTCGCCTCGGGTGAAGCTGGCCAGCTGGCGCGACAGGAGCATCACCTGCTCCTGGTAGACGGTGATGCCATAGGTGTCCTTGAGATATTTCTCCATGCAGGGTATGTCGTAGGTCACCAGCGAGGGGTCGTGCTTGCGCTTGATGAAGTCGGGAATGTAGTCCATAGGGCCCGGACGATAGAGGGCGTTCATGGCGATGAGGTCCTCGAACACGGTGGGATGGAGCTCACGCAGATACTTCTGCATGCCGGGCGACTCAAACTGGAAGGTACCGATGGTGCGGCCCTCCTGATAGAGCTTGTAGGTGAGCTCGTCGTCGATGGGTATGGTGTCGATGTCGACATCGATGCCCTTGGTCAGCTTCACGTTCTTTACCGCCTCTTTCAACTCGGAGAGAGTCTTCAGTCCCAGGAAGTCCATCTTGATAAGGCCAGTAGACTCGATGACGTGGCCGTCGTACTGGGTGACAGCCGTCTTGAACTCAGGGAAGTCGGGGTCGTCGGCAGTAGACACGGGCACCCAGTTGCTGATGGGGTCGCGGCAGATGATGAAGCCGCAGGCATGCAAGCCCACACCGCGCACAGTGCCCTCGAGCATCTTGGCATACTTGATGGTATTGCGCTCCTGGGGATTGGACGACGCCTCGGCATCACGCAGTTCGGGCGTGGCCTTGATGGCATTGGTGAGATTCATCTTCATGCCGTCGGGCAGACGGTCGGGTATGGCCTTGCAGAGGGCGTTGGCCTTGTCGAGGGGCAGACGCTCCACGCGCGCCACATCCTTGATGGAGTTCTTGGTGGCCATGGCCTGATAGGTAATGATGTGGGCACAGTTCTCATGACCGTACTTGTCCATCACCCAGCGCAGCACCTTGCCTCGGCCGTCGTCGTCGAAGTCGGTATCGATATCGGGGAGGTTCACACGGTCGGGGTTGAGGAAACGCTCGAACAGCAGGTCGTACTTGAGCGGGTCTATGCGCGTAATGCCCAGACAGTAGGCCACAACCGAGCCCGCAGCCGAGCCACGGCCCGGACCTACCCACACGCCGAGGTCGCGACGGGCGGCATTGATGAAGTCTGACACGATAAGGAAGTAACCGGGGAAACCCATGGTCTTCATGACGTGGAGCTCGAAGTTGATATGCTCCTTCACATTGTCGGGCAGCGGGTCGCCGTAGAGCTCCTTGGCGCCCTCGTAGGCGAGGTGGGCCAGATAGTCGGCCTCAAACTTGATGCGGTATATCTTGTCGTAGCCGCCCAGGCGGTCTATCACCTTCTGGGCCTCGTCGGGAGGCAGCGGGTTTTCACCGTTCTCGTCGGAGGTGAACTCGTGGAAGAGCTGCTCCTCGGTGAAGCGGTGGCGCCACTCTTCCTCGGTGCCAAAGTCTTCGGGGATGGGGAAGAAGGGCATGATGGGGCCGTGGTCGATGCTGTATATCTCGACCTTGTCGAGTATCTCGGTGGTGTTGGCAAGCGCCTCGGGCACATCGCTGAAGATGTCGTTCATCTCCTGGCGGGTCTTAAACCACTCCTGCTTGGAGTAGCGCATGCGGTTAGGATCGTCCAGGTCCTTGCCCGTAGAGATACAGAGCAGATGGTCGTGGGCTTCGGCGGTCTCCTTGTCCTCAAAGTGGCAGTCGTTGGTGCAGACGAGCTTGATGCCATACTCGCGGGCCATCTCGATGAGCACCTTGTTGGCCTTCTGCTGCAGGGGGAAGGCTTCGCGGTTGGCCAGGATGGTGGGGTCGGTCACCTCGTGGCGCTGGAGCTCGAGGTAATAGTCGTCGCCAAACACGCGATGATACCACTCACACGCCTCGCGGGCTCCCTCGATGTCGCCATGCAGAATCTTGGAGGGTACCTCGCCGGCAATACATGCCGAGCAGACGATGAGGTCTTCGTGGTAGCGCTCGAGGTCGGCGCGGTCGGTACGCGGACGATAGTAGTAGCCATCTGTCCACGCATTGGAGACGAGCTTGATGAGATTCTTGTAACCATTATAGTTCTTGGCCAGCACGATGAGGTGGTAACCGCTGTTGTCGCCCATCTCCTTGACCTTGTCTTCCTTGCGGCGGCGCGCCACATACATCTCACAACCCAGGATGGGCTTGAAAGGCTCGAGCCCCTCCTCCTTGCGCTTCTTGTTGACACCGGCGCAGTAGTCGGCCAGCTCCTTGATGCCATACATCACGCCGTGGTCGGTTACCGCCATACCGCGCATGCCGTCGGCAATGGCCTTGTCGACCAGGTGGGGTATCTTGGACTGACCGTCGAGTATAGAGTAGTGTGTGTGTACGTGCAGGTGTATAAAATCTTCCATAATGGTGGCGAAAATTGTGTTTGGGGTTTCAAAGTTACATACATTTGCCGACATCCACAAAAAAAACGCGGCCAATATTTGCGACATCACATTAATTAATGTATCTTTGCATAGAATATAGAGTAACCTTATGGGCAACAGAATTAAAAAACTAAAAAAGATACGTATCCACCGCGAGGGCACAGACACCATCATCTATGGTTTCATTTTCATTGCCGCCGTCGCGCTGATATTGCACCGTTCGTTTGAGACCAAGATTCCCTTCTGGTCGTTCCTTGTCATTTTCGGCTCCATATATGCCATCATCCTCAACTTCTTCAGATGTCCTATACGCTACTTCGGCAGCGAGGACACCGAGCGGCTGGTCGTAGCGCCCGCCGACGGCAAGATAGTAGTAATCGAAGAGGTAGAGGAGAACGAGTACTTCCATGAGCGCCGCCTCATGGTGTCAATCTTCATGAGCCTCTTCAACGTGCATGCCAACTGGTTCCCCGTAGACGGCAAGGTGAAGTTTGTAAACCACCGCAACGGCAACTTCCACAAGGCATGGCTGCCCAAGGCAAGCGAGGAGAACGAGCACGCCGACATCATGATTACCACGCCCGAGGGTACCGACATCCTCTGCCGACAGATAGCCGGCGCCGTGGCACGCCGCATCGTGACCTACGCCAAGCCCGGAGAGGAATGTTTCATCGACGAACACCTGGGCTTCATCAAGTTCGGTTCGCGCGTAGACGTATATCTGCCCATAGGCACCGAGGTGTGTGTCAAGATGGGACAGACCACCACGGGCGACCAGACAGTGATAGCCAAACTAAAGGACTGATACAACCATGTTACAGACCATCAAGAAAATTATCCCCAACACACTGACATCCTGCAATCTCATTGCAGGATGTATTGCTACATTCCATGCCTTCACAGGCAATGTAGACATCGCACTCCTGTGGATTGTCATAGGCGCAGCCTTCGACTTCTTCGACGGCATGAGCGCCCGACTGCTCCACGTATCGTCGCCCATAGGCAAGGAGCTCGACTCGCTGGCCGACGACATCACCTTCGGACTGGCACCCGCAGCCATCGTGGGCTTCGAACTCACCATGGTACACTACCCCGCCTTCCTCATGCCTGTGAGCGATTACATCCCCTTCGCAGCCTTTGTCATGGCAGCCTTCTCAGCACTGCGTCTGGCCAAGTTCAATCTCGACGAGCGCCAGTCCATGGGCTTCATCGGACTGCCCACCCCAGCCAATGCCCTCTTCTGGGGCTCGTTCATCCTCGGATGGCGCGACCAGCTGGAGAGCTCGCCCTGGGCGCTCCCCCTGCTGCTGGTGCTGATACTGCTGAGCTGCTATCTGCTCATAGCCGAGATACCCATGTTTGCACTCAAGTTCAAGCACTGGGGATGGGCCGAAAACCAGCTGAAGTACATCTTCATACTCTGTTGCATCCCCATCCTGCTCGTGTGTGGAGTAGCTGGCATATCGCTCATCATCGTGTGGTACATACTGGTCTCGGTGTACAAGAATTTCACTGACAAACTCAAGCAGCAATGATACTCTTCAAGCTCATAGCCTTCATCTTCATCGTAGGCATCATAGCCATCATCGTGATGGGCGTAGGTCTGTGGGTGCGCGTAAGAAGCGCCATAGACCAGCTACGTGGCGGCAACGCCCAGCGCACCAACCGCAAGACCGACAACGGCAGAGGCGACGGCGTGATAGACCAGCGCACACCGGAGCAGTCAAACCAGAAGATATTCGGTAGCGACGAAGGCGAATATGTGGACTTTGTGGACGAAGACGACGACAAGGCCCAATAGCCACACCGCCAAAGACAAGCCGACAGCAGCCCACATACCGCCCCACCCAATAAGCCAAACGAGCACGACCCAAAAGGCCGTGCTCGTTTGGCGTTATGCCACATTCCGAAAATGGCAACATACATTCTTCGGAGTATCTGACAGCGGTTTCTCACGAGCCTCGATATCGAAACACAGCCAGGGGGTGGGCAGGGCAGCCTCCCCTAATGCGTTCACATCTCAAATGACGACAAGACTGGCATACGCGGTGAGACTGAACCATATAACAAGCGGTTTATCGACTTGTCTTTTTGCCACAAACCTTAAAGTTCCAACGGCTCTTGTACTTGTCAACCTTATCGACTGTCACCCGAGTGTCAGGCTCATTGAGAGTGATGCCACGCTCGCCTACCCTCACAACAAACGGATTAGGAGCGGTGGGGCTAAAAGCATCGACTGCGTCATCCCATATCTCGTTGACACACTTTACGGGACCCACAGTAGCAGCATGGGTAATGCTATCCTCGACAGAACGTATCAGGATGCCACCCCCAAACCCTTCTGCCTTACTGCTGTTGAAGGTGAGGTCTACGCCATAATCATGGAAATACCAGCAGCCCGCAGCAGCATTACGCTTATAAGTGATACGACTCTTGCTACTACCCGCCCTCAAATCATCATAAAGAGGATTGTAATAGTAAAACTCTATTTCATTCAGCAGATACAGCCTATCGCCCGACTTGATGCCAAAGTTGTCCATAATGTATCTCGCCATGATTGGGAAACGGGCATCCATCTCCTCTTTGGTAGTCTGCCGAGTCACAGACTCCAACATTAATTTAAGTTCTTTCATATTGTCGTTGATTCTAATTGTTAATACATTCAAGTTGTTGGGATTCTCCGTTTTCAACACCACCGCTCACACTGGGCGCACCTACTTTACTACGGTCACAGACAGTCCATGTACAGCAATTCAACGCACCTCCATTGGCGAGGACGAAATCTCGCATCTGCACCTGATGGATGTGGCCTCGATACTTGGGGTAAAGCTGATTGTATTGGGCCACAGCCTGAGCATCCGTGATAACATCCCCAATACCGGGAATTATGATGAAATCTTTGGTTTGCAGAGAATTGATATAAGCCCAGCTCAACTCGTCATAACTGTCCAGATGAAGCTCTATGACCTCAAAATGCCGGGAGAGGGCCATATACATAGCATCTGCAATATCATCGTCGTAGAGTTCGAGATTAACCAGTACTTTGGGTTGTCCTTCATCATTGATACCGACATACCTCTCAATGCCATCAGTATGACCGAAGACGTCTTCTTTATCCCAAGGCAACCATACTATATTCAGCCGCGGCTCTTGGAAAGCATTGACGATTATCGATTCTATCTGGCTTCGCTCCAACTTGGCGTTCTCGGCAAGCACCTTTTCTGTCATTACCACATAATGCACTTCCCCATTGTTATCCAATCCTTTGCAGAAGACCATATTGCCGCCGTCTACAACGAGAGGGATGTCGATGAAAGTATAATCACGGGCAAAAGGATTCTTGGCAATAACGGCATCGACATTGGTAATATACCTCTTCTCGGCCTGAAGGTAGTCTGGATTGTAGATGAATTTAACGAAGAGTCCTTCTTCCGCTTGCACAGGCATATAGTCTCTGACCCAATAGTCTTGGGTATGGCAGAGAGCCCCATAGCCACTATGGTACTTACATAAGATTTCGCCAAGTTCTTCATACAACTTGGGATAATCTATGGCAAATAGGTTAGAAAAGATAACCTTTTCTTTTTCATTTTCTGTAATTATCATAATGATGTATCAACGAGTTGCTATGCAAAGGTAAGGCATGACATAGCTTCCAACCAAGAATAACAAGTTAAAAGTTGTTAGAACTTTCGAAAAGGTTATTTTTTGAATTTCAATAGATTATATATAAATTACATCTCATGAAAAACAAAAGAAACAAGCACTTGGATAACAAGGTATAAGGTGTACAGCGACACTATCCAACCATCGCGAATGTTCTCGAATGGCACAATCATCCACGTTTCCAGATATGGGTGTTTCCGTCAATGGCAATCGGCCACTATGGCAGGAACATTATGACAGCAAAAACCATACAGATATCACAGACAACCACTGACAAAAATGGCAATACCAACCTCATCCCCACGCAGACGCCGTCTGTCGCCACCGAGATGGATGTTGGCAGCTCGTATCAATTGACACGTGGGCTCGTGACATACGATACGGAAGCACGTGACAATAGGCACGAGGGCTCGTTTCTTCCGTTACGAGCCGATGACGGGCTGCTGCAAGGGGATAAAGGCAATGGCGGAGAGGGGAAACGCAATCTCCCTTTCTGCAGCGACCGTCAGGGACAGAAAGGGGGAATGGATAATGGTGAGGGGGTTAATGCATGTACTGATGGGCGGAGCACAGGCCGTAGACAAAGGGCTTGCCTTTATGCGCCTGGTAATCGCACATGATGCAAGTGGGGTCGGTGCAGTGTGGGGCTTTGTAGTAGCCATGGCCAAACTCGTGGACTATTACGGCAAGGAAGTTGTCGCCTTTGGCACGATAGTCTGACACGATGGTCTTGAAGTGGCCACGGGTGGCAAGGCCCATAATGCCGTAGTTCTTGGTGTTGTGGATGTTGAAGGAGATGTCTTTGTGGGTGAGTCCTATAACAAAAGCGTCGGGACCGGCAACGGAGAGGTCGCGAAGCAAGGCACTGGCGAGACAGCGCTGGCGTGGCTTGTAATAGGCGTGAGCCGGCAGGGGGCGGCAGGGCAGCACCTCGACATGCGACCAGTCGCCGCGATAGACTCTGCCAAGTGCCTGGGTGATGGAGGCTCGCAGCGCCTCTGCCTCGCGTTGAGGAAAATCTTCATAGGGCTGCAGGTAGATGGTAAAGGGCTTTTTGTCGGCAGGGAGCGCAGGCTCGGAGGCCGACCGGCGCCCGGTGCACGCTGCGCAGCACAGGGCGAGGAAGACAAGAAATAGGTAACGTCTCATAGGAGACCAAATAAATAGTGGCGTCAGCCCGTGCGACTGTAACGAAGCGGGCGCCGGTCAACGTCTGGACTTAAAGAAATCTTGCATCAGCTGCCGACACTCGTCTTCCATCACTCCGGCGGTGACGCGGGTCTTGGGATGGAAGGCATGGGGAGCATAGAGGGCATAGCCGCGCTTGGCATCGGGGGCGCCATAGACAACTCGGTCTATCTGGGACCAGCCGAGGGCTCCGGCGCACATCACGCAGGGTTCGACGGTGACATAGAGGGTGCAGCCCTTGAGATATTTTCCACCGAGAAGGTTGGCGGCAGAGGTGATGGCCTGCATCTCGGCATGGGCGGTGACATCGTGGAGGGATTCGGTGAGGTTGGAGGCGCGGGCGATGATGCGGTCGCCACACACGATGACAGCTCCGATGGGTATCTCGTCGGCATCGAGGGCTATGCGGGCCTGCTCGAGGGCCTTTGACATATAGAAGAGGTCTTTCTTCTGCTGTTCTTCTGCACTCATTGGGGATAGGAATGGGATAAAGGGGATAAGGAAACGGGTAAAAAAGAGAGCGGGAATAGTGTGAACTTATTCCCGCTCTGCTATTATGGTTGAATGGTTGTCTTACTCCTTGATACCGAGAGCGGCCTTGGCGGCAGCGTTCTCCGGGTCGAGCTCGAGCACCTTGTGCCAGTATTCGGCTGCCTTATCGTTCTCTTTGGCGAGAGTGTAATAGTAGCCGAGGTATCTGTAAGCCTCGAGGAGGTTGGCCTTGTCGCGGTCATCCATGGTCTCGTGACCCTTGATAATCTCTACGAGCTTCTCGTAGTGGGGCTTGGCAGCACCGGTCTTGGTCTCGGGGTCGAGCTGGAAGCCGATGTGGGCACGCTGGAGAGTGGCGTAGTCAGCAAAGGTTGAGAACTGCTCGGCGATGGTAGCATATACCTTGTCGGCCTCGAGCAGATACTTCTCCATTTCGGCTCCCTCTACCTTGGCAGCCTGGTTCTTGTAGAGAGCAGCGAGCTGACCATACATAGAAGCGGTGCGCTTGGGAGAGATTTCGATATACTTGTTGAAGTTTTCAACAGCCTTGTCGATTTCGCCCTTCTGGCCATAAACCTCGGCGAGGTCTCTGTAAACAGAAATCTGCAGATCTTTGTCCTCGGGAGCCACCTCTGCAGCCTTGATGTACTGCTCGATAGCGCTGTCTAACTCGTTGTTACCCTTAAGCGCAGTAGCGTAATAGAGGTGGTCGTTGCCAGAAATCTTGGCACCCTCGCAAGCGAAGAGAGCCTTGCCGGCAGCCACTGCCTCGGGGAATTTCTTCAACTCGGTGTTGTTGAACATGCACAGACGGTTGAGGGCAGAGTTGGAAGGGAATTTGCCAGCACCCATCTGGGCTATCTCAAGACTCTTCTCGTACTTGCCGAGCAGGAAGCAGTCGGTGGCATAGGCTGCCAGCTGATAGTCTTCCATCTGGCTGCGGTCAACCTTGTCATAATACTCGACAGCTTTCTCGAGGCGACCAGCCTTGTCGAAAATCTCGGCAGAGATGATGTCAACGGGATAGTCGGGGCGAACCTTGCGGAGTTCCTCGAGCTTCATTACAGCCATAGTGGGGTTGGCCTTGCTGTTGACCTGGGCATAACGACGGTAGCCCTCAATGTTCTGGGGGTCCATCATAGTGGCCTGCTCAAACCAAGCGGATGCGCTACCACCATTGTCCTTGGCAACTTCGATATCGCCCATGAGCACGTAGCCAGGACCATACTTGCTGTTGACCTTCAAGGCATTTTCGGCCAAAGCCACGGCATTGGTGGTATCCTTGACATCAAGATAAGCACGGCCGAGAGCTGTCAGTGCCTCAGCGTTCTTCTTGTAGTTCTTGCGGAAAGCCTTAATCTCATCCTTGATAGCAGCAGGATTGGACTTGTTTTCCTTAACCAGTTTACTAATGTTCTCGATGTCACTCTTCATATCCTGTGACATTGCGGGAGCGCTGAAACCCATCAGCAGAGCTCCGATAAAGAAATATTTAATCGACTTCATAATTCTAAGTTTTAGGGTTACTTAATTATAGGACGTTTTAGTAATTCTCAATGTTACGGCTATTTGGTTATATTAACATCACGAATGGTAATATTACCCTGAACAGGGAGCAGGCCGGACTTGAAAATGATGAGCTGGCCCTTGGGGGAGTGCATGAAGTTGGCAAAGCCCCACGGCAGACCGCGCAACGGGTCGTTGAGAAGCGCATAGATGGTGCGCGAAAGGGGATAGTTGCCATTATAAATATAGTATTGATAGGGCTTCCAGCTGTTCTCGGGCGTAGCCTTGTCAAGCCGGGAAACCGACATCGTACGGATATTCTTCTTGAATGTGAGGTTGGTGGTGTCGCGCTTGTCATTGAGCCAGTTGCTGCCGATAATGCCAATGGCATTGACATTCTCTTCAACATACTTGATGACGTCTGCGGTGTTGTTGGTGGCTGCCATATTGGGGTTGGTAATGGGCTTGCCGCCAAGGATGCTGTCTTCCACAAAGTGGACGGTACTGGATTTCTTATTGTCAAAGACTATGAGCACCTCGCCTTTGTCTGACTTGGGATTGAGTTGCTTCCACTGGGTAATCTTGCCCGACATGATGGCAGCAAAATCCTTGACAGATATACAGGTGTCATTGTTGGCCTTGTTGACAATAAGCGCCAAGCCATCGTAAGCGATAGGTATGGCACGGGGATTGAAACTCTTGTCACGCAAGCTCTGACGCTCCATATCCCTATAATCGCGGGCTGTCACGGCAAGACAAATTTTTCCTTGCAGCAACATCGTGATAGCGTCTGACTCGTTGGTGTAGATAGGCTTGAGCGTAGCCTGGGGATAAGTGAATTGGAATAGCTCAACTTCCTCATCAATAATGGGGCTAAAACTTTCGTCAGAGGCGAAACTGGCCACCCCTGACGAATATGTATCTGTTCGTCCGCTTTTGTTTTTCTTACCGGAGCAAGAAAGACAAAAGCAGGCGAAAAGTGTTAATCCTACAATACTGTAGAATACGGTCTTCTTCATTATTCAAACGTTTACTATTGCAATCTGAACAATACAGGAACGCGGTAGTTCACACGAACGGTAATACCATTCTGCTTACCAGGAGTCCAACGTGGCATTGACTTAACCACGCGTACGGCTTCCTTGTCGAGTGATGGGTCAACACCTCTCAAAACGTGTACGTCTGAGATAGAACCATCCTTCTCAACCACGAACTGTACGGTTACACGGCCCTGAACACCATTCTCCTGGGCTACAACGGGATACTTAGTATTCTCAGAGAGATACTTCATAAGCGCTGCAGGTCCACCGGGGAACAAAGGCTGCTGCTCTACGATATCGAATACCTTGTTTTCCTCCTCATGCTTAGGTGGCTCGGGCTCGGCAATAACTTCCTTAGCCTTGAGAATCTCACCATTGGCATCATCGTTACCCTTTACATCAAAGGTACCGATGGCGGTCTTGGTACTCATCAATTCGTCCTGAGTCTTAAGCTCTTCGTCGGGCTTCACCTCTTCATCCTTCTTGATGACAGGAGCGGTAAACTTGATAGAGCTCTTTACGCGCTCTACGACACGCTCGGGTTCAACCTCGACTTTCTTCTGCTTAACCTCAGCCTTCTTCTTGGGCTGGTCATAGTTAGTAAGCTCAGCCACCTGGGTCATTGCGACCTTGGCACGCTGCTCGTCTACAAAATTCTTGACTGTGAGGATGATAAAGGCAACAATCAACAGTAATACAACTGCAACCATAGCGAGGATGTTACGCTTGGTTGTGCTCTTACGGAGTCTATAGGCACCGTAGGCCTTATTGCGCCCTTCAAATACCAAATCAACCCAGTCTGAAGAAATCAAATCAATTTTTGACATAGTCTTCTTAATTTTAATAATTCAACAATAACGACTACTTAACGCCTGCCTTGTCAAGCAGCTTTTGGTCGTCTGGGTTAACTTTATCAATCACATACTTACCGATGCTGCACAACTGCATTTCATCGAGAGCATCTATCAAGTTCTTGTAGCTGGCCTTGTCAGTAGCCTTGATGATGATGGTCATGGTCGAAATCTTCTGGCCATTACCGAGGTCACCGGCCTTAATCTTAGACAGCTCGCTGTTGTAGAGCGTGTCGGGGAAGTTGGGCTCGTTGAGCTTCTTTTCATCAAGTTTAGCCTTGGCCAACATCACTTGCTGTACAGGCTGAGTGCCATCTTCAGTAACGTGGGTAATGAGCACCTTACGAATACCGTCCTTACCCCAAGTTGTCTTCTTCAGGCAGGTAGGGTCATCGTATTTGGGCAAACCAGCGATGTAGTAAATCTGGTCATCGGCACCTACATATATTGTAATGGTGTAAGAAGCCTTGGTCACAGACTTGTCTTCATCTTTCTGGTTCTTGTCATTACTTGGCATACTCAATTCCATAGTCTGAGGTTTGGCCAAAGACGTACAGAGCATAAAGAACGTGATAAGAAGCATCATCATATCCACCATAGGCGTAAAGTCTACGCGGACATTCATTTTCTTTTGTTTACTTGCTTTCTGCTTTGCCATTCTTTAGTCCTCCTCTTTCTTTAAAGAAGTGATAAGATAATAGCGGTTCTGGTTCATATCCTGAAGCTCAGACATTACAGTCTTCACTGTCTTGTAAGGAGTGTCAGAGTCTGCCTTGATGGCAATCTTCATATCCTCATTGGCTAAGACAGCTTCAGCGACCCACAACTGGAACTCGCTCATACCCTTCTTGCCATCGCCATTGTCGATACTGTCGGTAGGAATACCTTCTTTCTGTATGGCGTCAGTCATCTGGTCTTCGGGAAGACTCAGATATGCGGGCAATTTTTCTACGCTCACACCAAGCATTGAATGCTTCTTGAGAGCTTCACGCTGTGCTCCATTCAAAGTCACACCAAATCTGCTGGTCATGGCATCAACAACACTAACGAGGTCGTTGGCATTTTCGATGCTCATAAATACCTTGCCATCCTTGGCTACACTGATGGTCAGCACGTCCTTCTCGGGCACTTTGATCTCCGAAACCGATCCAGGGGTGTTCACCTTTACTGGTTCATTCTTCACGAATGTTGATGTCAACATGAAGAATGTCAGCAGGAGCACCATGACATCGGACATAGGAGTCATGTCGATCCAGACATCTTTCTTCTCAATTTTTACTTTACCCATAGCGATAAATTTTTAAAGGGTTAGCAAAAATTAAGCTTCTTCTCCGTGGTTGGCTTCGTATGTCTGAGCAATAGTGTAACCAACTTCATCAAGAGCGTAAGTCAGCTTATCGATCTTGTTTGTGAAGAAGTTGTAGATAACAACGGCGAACCAAGATGTCAAGATACCAGATGCGGTATTAACCAAGGCCTCAGAAATACCAGTAGAAAGTGCCTGTGAGTCAGCACCACCACCTGCAGCCAGAGCGGCGAATGAACGGATCATACCAACAACGGTACCGAACAGAGCGGTAAGAGTACCGAGAGTAACGATAGTTGCTACGATGGGGAGGTTCATCTGGAGAGTAGGCATCTCAAGCTGAGTTGCTTCCTCGTGAGCCTGCTGGATCTTAGCGATCTTCTGGCTCTTCTTAACGCCAGTAGTCTTCTCCATCTCCTCATAAGTATTCAGAGAAGCGTTAACTACGTTAGCTACAGTACCCTGCATCTTGTCGCAGAGCTGGTGAGCCTTAGCGAAATCGCCAGCCTTGATAGCTACCTTAACCTCAGCAGTGAACTTAGCGAGAGACATCTTACCGAAAGCAGAGCGGAGGGCGAAGAAACGCTCAACACCGAGTGCGATAACGGTGAACAACAAAGTGAAGATTACAGGTACTACGATACCACCTTTGTAGATTGTACCGAGCAGGTTAGCGGGCTCACCGCTGTTGTCTCCACCGTGGAAGTTAGCTCCGTTACCGAGGAATCCCTCGTAGAAAGCTACGGCCAGACCGAAGCAAACAACGATGATCCAAATTGCATCTCTAACTCCCTGAAAGCCCTTCTTGGGGGCTGCTTTTTTTGTAGTTGCCATAATGTTACAATTAATTTTTGGTTATTAATAAAATGTTATAAGTTAATCTATTTCTTCTTGTTTTCATTCCCTTGTTTTGCACAATTGAACTGATTGTATCTTTTGACAAGCAAAGATAGCAAATTAATATATATCCGCCACTCAATTAAGAAGTTTTAACAAGATATTTGTGACTTTTTTTAGATGGCGTATATCATTTGAGTTTGCCAAGCGCAACCTTAATGCGTCCCATGGCCGTGCGAATATTTTCATCGCTGGTGGCGTAACTCATTCTGAAGCAATCGGAATCACCGAAAGCATCGCCACCGACAGTAGCTACATGGGCTTCTTCGAGCAGATACATGGCCAGGTCGGTAGAACTGTTGATGACGCGCGTGCCGTCGCTCTTTCCGAAGAAGCTGCTGCACTTGGGGAAGAGGTAGAAAGCGCCTTGCGGACAGTTGACATCGAGGCCGGGGATATCTTTGGCCAGGTCGACGATAAGGTTGCGACGACGCTCAAACGCCTTCCGCATTTCCTCTACGCAACTCTGAGGCGAATCATAGGCAGCTTCAGCCGCTTTCTGGCTTACCGAACATGGGCCGCTGGTGTATTGGCCCTGCAACTTGTTGCATCCCTTGACTATCCATTCGGGGGCGGCGATGTAACCGATACGCCAGCCGGTCATGGCATAGGCTTTGGACACACCGTTGACGATGATGCAACGCTCCTGCATGCCTTCAAACTGAGCAATGCTCTCATGATGTCCAGTATAGTTGATATGCTCGTAGATTTCATCAGCCAGAACATAGACGCCGTCGTGGCGCAGTATCACTTCTGCCAATTTCTGCAGTTCATCACGCGAATAGACGCTTCCTGTAGGATTGCTTGGCGAGCAGAGTATGAGCAGGCGGGTCTTGGGAGTGATGGCCTGCTCGAGTTGCTGGGCAGTCATTTTGAAGTCCTGTTCAAATCCAGTGTTCACGATGACCGGTTCGCCGTCGGCCATCTTGACCATCTGCGGATAACTTACCCAGTAGGGAGCCGGGATGATGACCTCGTCGCCCTTGTTGACGAGCGCCATGACCGTATTGCACACACCCTGCTTGGCGCCGTTTGACACCGATATCTGGGCAGGTGTGTAGTCGAGTCCGTTCTCGCGCTTGAGCTTGCGCACAATGGCTTCCCTGAGCGAGGCATAGCCCGCCACAGGCGAATAGCGCGAATAGTTGTCATCGATAGCCTTCTTGGCAGCTTCCTTGATGTGGTCGGGAGTGTTAAAGTCCGGTTCTCCCACACTGAGATTGATGACATCAATACCTTGGGCCTTCATCTCGCTACTCTTCTGCGACATCGCCAGCGTAGCCGATGGAGCCAAACGATTGATACAATCTGACAAATTAATCATAATATACTTTTTAACGTTCAAATACAGGCTGTTATTTTTTATAGCAGACAGCCTGATGACTGCCTGCATCGTGTCATCCCTCTTGTTATGACCTATATTATTTAAGATGGAGGGTGTGGCCCATACGGTCGCGCTTGGTCTTGAGATAGCGCTCATTGTAGACATTGGGGGTAATCTCGATGGGCACATTCTCCACGATTTCGAGTCCGTAGGCCTCCAGACCCACACGCTTCACGGGATTGTTGGTGAGCAGACGCATCTTGTGGACATTGAGATGACGCAGCATCTGCGCGCCACAACCATAGTCGCGCTCGTCGGGCTTGAAGCCGAGATGCACATTGGCATCCACCGTGTCATAGCCCTCCTCCTGCAGTTTGTAGGCAGCTATCTTGTTCATCAGTCCGATACCGCGACCTTCCTGCTGCATGTAGATGAGCACGCCTTTACCTTCACGGTCTATCATCTGCATGGCCTTGTGCAGCTGTTCGCCGCAGTCGCAGCGCTTGCTGCCCAGGATGTCGCCGGTGGCGCACGATGAGTGCACTCTCACCAGTATGGGCTCGTCCGGACGCCACTCTCCCTTGACGAGAGCCATGTGCTCCAGACCGTTACTCTGCTGACGGAAGGGGATGAGTTTGAAGTCGCCATACTCGGTAGGCATCTCCACCTCGTCGCCCACCTCGATAATCGACTCCTTGGTGAGTCTGTATGCGATAAGGTCCTTGATAGACACGATGCGCATGCCCCACTCTTCTGCCATCTTGCACAACTCGGGCATGCGAGCCATCGTTCCGTCTTCGTTCATGATTTCCATGAGTGCGCCGGCGGGATAGAGACCTGCCAGTTTGCACAAATCGATGGCCGCTTCAGTATGGCCGCTACGGCGCAGCACGCCGTTGTCCTGGGCGTAGAGGGGGTTGATATGACCGGGACGGCCAAAGGTCTGCGGAGTCGATGCGGGGTCAGCCAGAGCCTGTATGGTGGCGGCTCGGTCATGTGCCGACACGCCTGTGCTACAGCCCTCCAGCTTGTCTATCGTTACCGTAAACGGCGTGCCAAGCATCGAGGTATTGTCAGAGACCTGATGGGGCAGATCCAGTTCTTCACAACGGCTGATGGTGATGGGGGCACAAAGCACGCCGCGGGCATGCTTGAGCATGAAATTCACCTTCTCGGGTGTTATCTTTTCGGCGGCGATAATCAGGTCGCCTTCATTCTCGCGGTCTTCATCGTCGACCACAATCACAAATTTACCTTCGGCAAAGTCCTTGACGGCTGCCTCTATATTATCTATGTTGAAATCAGTCATAATCTTGGTTCTTGTCTGAGTGATTACACCTTATTATATATATTATACTATCTTCTCTATTCTCGATATGATGTTGGCATTGGCCTGCTGGATGTCGCGCAGATCATTGAACAGACGGATGCGGAACTGCCACATGCGAATGTACAGAAACAGGCCCAGGGGCAGACACAGCGCAGCCAGAATGTTGAGCCATCGGCGCTCGAAGGGGCGCGTATGGGCCTTGGTGGCGATGTAGGGATAGAAGTTCATCTCGTTGATGATTACCACATCGCGCGTGTTGGACAGGTCTTCGATTACCTCTTCCAGTCGGGCATTGATTTTCTCTATGGCGTGGTCGGGCGAGTATTTGAAGAATACCTTTATCACGTTGGGCGCCGAGCGCAGACGGTGACGACGCGAGTATTCCAGTATCTCCCGGCTTATCTGCGCCAGTTTCTCGGCATCGCCGCGATAGTCGGGCTCGTCTACGATAACCTCCTTCATGGGCACATGGCGCTTCAGGCGCAGACCCAGCACGCGCATGGCCAGACTGCGCCACAGGTCGAGGTTGAACACCATTGAGTCGTGCGAAGCCTTGTAGGTGACAAATGCCGCCGTGGGGATGAGCACCACCGGCGCAAGTGCCGTGCCATACCATATTGACCATATTCCCGAACGTGCCATCTTATATCCCGTGCTGTCCAGGATGTAGTAGATGATATACACAAACACCGACACGATGATGGGGATACCCAGACCACCCTTGCGGATGATGGTGCCGAGCGGCGCACCGATGAAGAAGAATATCAGACACGACAGGGCGAGAGCAAACTTCTTGATAGACTCGAGCTTGTGCTCGCGTATCAGTCGGTCGCCGTCATTGGTTATCAGCTTCTTGAAGTCCAAGTCCACCTTGGCGCTCTGCACATCAGAAAGAGCACTGTTCACCATATTCTTGCGAGCGTCGGGCGAGAGTTTGGCACACACGGAGTCAAAGTCCACCGACTGGCTCTTGATTATCTTTGCCACAGCCAGCCGCTGGTGGGGCGTGATGCTGTCCTGTCGGTAGTAGGTCATGCGGGCATAGTCCATATAGTCGGCGCCCACACTGTCGTAGTGCAGCGTGAGCGAGTCCTTGCCACGCTGAAGCTCGGCCAGACTCTTGCCCTTGGCATTGTTGGACAGACTGGAGGCATCCATCAGACTGAAGTCGCCGTCAAAGTCGAGCACGATGCGTTTGGCGGTAAACGTCTCGCGGCGGTAGGGCACCGAGGCGGCATCGCCGAAGCTCTGGGTCTGCATATTCTCAAACCACTCACCGCTCCACAGCGTGAGCAGCAGGTGTTTCTTCTCTGCCGTTGACTGCAGCATACCCGAGTCGGCCAGGATGATGGCATGGTCTTCATAGCTGGCCGTCATGCGGTAAATCATGATGCCATAGAGTTTGCCGGTCTTCATGTCCTTCTTCTGCACATAGAGGTTGCAGTTTGGGATGCCGCTATAGAAGATGCCTTCGGGTATCTCCAGTTCAGGGCTCTTCTGTTTTACCGAGATAAACAGCTGGGCCATCTTCTGGTTGGCTATAGGGCCTATTTGGTTCTGGAATATGAAGCTCACGCCGGTGGTTACCACTGCAAAGACGATGAGCGACCTGAAGGTCTGCATCAGCGAGATTCCCGCGGCCTTGATGGCCGTGAGCTCACTGCTCTCGCCCAAGTTGCCAAAAGTGATAAGCGAAGAAAGCAACAGCGCCAGCGGAAGCGCCTGGGGTACGAACATCAGGCCCATATACCAGAACAGCTGACCCATAATGTCGAGAGTCAGACCCTTGCCTATCAGTTCGTCTACAAACTTCCACAGAAACTGCATCATCAGAACAAAGAGGCTGATGCAGAACGTACCGCAGAAGAGCAGGCTGAATTGCCTGAGGATGAATATATCTAATTTCTTTATTCGCAGCATAATGTACGTGGTGACTATATACGCGTGTACATAATTTTGAGTGCAAAGTTAGCATAAATTATTCATATTCTCCTTATTTTTTCACTTTTTATTACTGCCGCCGCCGCTTTTGCGTCCATCCGAGGAGGCGCCGGAAGGTGTCACAACAAAAAAATCATAGGAAAAGAGACAAAAAGTGTCCGAAAATTTTGCAAGCACGAAAATTTTCACTACCTTTGCACCCGCAATCGCACAAATGGCGGGATAGCTCAGCTGGTTAGAGCGTCGGATTCATAATCCGGAGGTCGTGGGTTCGGGTCCCACCCCCGCTACTGAAAAAGGAGTTACGGCAGTCGTAACTCCTTTTTCAGTTTCTATCAGCACGGGCAGCGACTACAACCGGCTGCAAACATCACTTGTTTTCACTTGTGTCGGCTACCTGATTGCAGTACATTTCGTATAGTGCAACGGCACCGAGGTGCCAGAGTTTGGTTTCCTCTTTCTCAAGTCCTTGATATGTGACCGATGCATAGAAGCGTTGCAGCGCTTCGAGGGTGGAGCAATGGGCGTTGGCAGCGATGATAGATGCCACGCTGGCTATCTTTCCTGGCAGAAAGAGATAGAGGTTGTCTTGATTTACGTCTAAGTTCATCTGTCTCTATAGTTCTATCGTTATTACTTCTTTATAGGTAAGCAGTTTCAAGGCTTCTTCTGTATGAAAGAGCAGCTGGTCTACCAAGTCGTATACTCTCAGTTCCCTAAACAGGTCTTCCTTGTTGAGTACGCCTGCTTCATAAAGCGCGAAGGCAGCATACACCCTGTCGTTGGCAACAGGACCATAGACAAAGTCATAGTTATGGGTAAAACCAAGGGTATTCCTATTGTTATCTACGAAGTCTATCCATTCTTCGGTGGGAGTATCAAACCAAAGCGTGTTCAACCTTTTCACCTCATCCATATCGACCTCATAGACATTGACATACCCGATGCTCGCCTTATGTTTGTGGCGCAATACCCAGTTCTTTGCCTGGTCATAATCGGTGGTGGTATAGAAGCCTTCGCCATAGTCGAGGGTACGGTTGGGCTTGCGTATCTCAGGTTTGGATACAATTTCAAGACTTCCGTGATATACTTTCATCGCGATTCCCTCCCTTCTATTTTTGCCTCAATCTCCTCTATGAGCCATTGGCGGCTTTGGGTGTGCAGCACATCAAAGTTATCTGCGAGATATGATGCCACACCCGATGAGAAGAATAGTGATGCCGTTTCTGCACCATCCATTCCTTTCGCTTTCTTGTATTGTTCTATGCAGAACGATACGAAATAGGATATGTCATTATCTCTACTCATCGATTTGTCTTTAAGGTTAGTTGCCTCGCCATGGCATTGGCGCCGACGAGGTGCCTTTATAGATGCAAAGCTAACAAAAAAAAACGAGTTTATTGCTATTTGCGACCTTTTACCCGTTATATTTTTATGATTTTTCTTCAAAAAGACCAAATTATGGGTAAACTTTGCAGGTCGAGCGGCTCTTTTTGATGTTCAACAGTTTGCATTTACTGTCTGGACGTTCAGCCCGGCGCCATTGGCACTTTCACTCCTTGGTTGGGGAGTAATTGTTAGAGCGGTAGAAGAGGCAGACTTACGCCCTTACTCTCTATGTTTCTGGCAGTTGCAGCCGCGCTGAAAACCATCGGCAGTACCAAGCGCAATGGGGCAGACATCCCCCCGACTACAGGGCTGCACCAACAGACCAATGCCGTCTATTACTGGAAGACCGCATTCAAATTCTCTGAGCAGGAAAAAGACTTCCTGCAAAAGGAAAAGATTGGCAGAATCTGTCTTCGCATGTTTAATGTGACCGTAAACGAGTACGAAGCCGTTACCAATGCCTCCGTCTCCTTTGGCACGACCGTGCCGTCCTACATCGAAATCGCCCCGACAGTTTTTATAACCGTTGACACCCTCAGCCGCGCTGACAACGCAAACCGCAATATCGTCCACACTCAACGAGACGCCAAAGAGCCTCACTCTCACTTCATTCAGCAGCGCGGAGATGACTGTTGCCGACGCGTATCGGCCGATACGGATGCACGTGCCGTCCGATACGGATGCTCGTACCGTCCGATGCGGATGCGAGTATCGTCCGATACGAACCAACAATGATGGTCCCGGCGTTGCCAGTGATGTCTGACGCTCCACCAATGGCAACTCCGACAGCATTGGCGCGGGAAAGAGACACTACCGAGGATGGCACCACAACTATAGAGACTTTCCCTATCATCCTCAAGGGCAAAGAGAGATTGCCCGTCAGCCAATGCTCGTGCCGAACGTATACCAAAAGCCTCCCGATGGGCTCGGAGGGCAATATATCCTTCAGTTGCTGGCAGCCTTATTTAAGGACGCTATCAGGCGATATGCCAAATTTCTTGCAAATACCAATAACCCCTTCTCTGAAACGAGACTCCGCCTCTTCTTTTGTTATGTTAAGCTCCTTCTTCAACTCCACTATTTCCTTTTTGAGCTTTTCTACTTCTATGTTGAATTGTTCGGTCAGTCTATTGGCAGTCTCTTCGTCATGCTTGTCTAACAATTCTTTATGGACTTTGTCTTTATATCTTGACGTAAGCCATATTGACAATAACATAGTCATTGCCCAAGTAGCAATTACGCCAGCAATTTCAGCACCTTTTTTCACACATTCTTTAGACACCACTTCTGCACATTTGGCAGCGGCTTTAGCCCCTGCCTTGGCAACGGGTTCCATTATCTTTTCAATCATTGTTTTGTAGTTTTATGTAGTCAATACTTTTAGACAGCAAATACTCATGTTTTATCTGCGCAATCTTCTGTGGTGTAGTAAATACTCTATACATCGTATTGAACGCTCCACCAAAATCAAAGTATTTTGCAGAGGTTATATCGCCAACTGCCATTCTTATCGCAGTCTGCACAGTAGAACTCACCATGGCCATTTCGTTGGAGTACATGAGTATTTTCAACATCCTTGCCCGATACAGTTCCTTCGAGACATCCTTCTCTTCATTATAGCAAAATGAATAAAGAATTCTGATAATCAGGTCTATGATAACGGAAAGAATGTATTCCCTCTCAATATTCTTTACGGTCAGGTAGTCAAGTTCGCAATATCCTAAAACCCTTGTCAAATTGGGAGAAGTAAGGCTCAGCAGCGGTAAAGGAAGGCTTTTCTTGGTTCTGAGTTCAGACCTGAGATGTACACATTCCTTGAATAGCGATACAGCAAGAGCCTTGACACCTTCTTTTCCTTCTTCCCGCAATCTTTGAAATACGTTTTCAAAGATTTCCATAGTACTTGCAGACTCGCACATCTTATCAGTAGGCACCTCTTTGCCTTGACGCAGGTAAGTACCTGTATGGACATGGTATGAGGATAAACCAAAGAATCCTTCATTCACAGTTATCGTGCTGGTCATGATGTTTGCTGTGCCAAAGACAAGACCAAGGTAAGGGTCGTGTCCAAGAGCCTTGAATCTATGATTAAATCCAGAGATCTTAGGGTTGTTGATGCTATTCTTGACATTCTCCTCTTTCCTTATGGCATCAAACGGGACAGGGTTCTTGATGATTTCGTCTACTGAGGCATAATACTTTTTGCCCTGGCGGTCGGTCTTTTCTTTATGGTGTCCCATTGTGTTTTTAGCTGCCTCCTGGTCGGAAATCCTCTCCTTAAAGAGATTGACAACGACCTGCCTTGCCGTTTGTAGAGCGACTGCAAACATCAAGAAGCCAACATCCGTATCTGTCAGGGAGGTATACTTCTCAAATTCCTCATTGGTTTTTCTGATGAATGAAGGAAGCCCCTCTACCCTCTCAGAGTATCGTCCTACCTTCTCCTCCAACTGATTAACTCTTTGGCTGATATCATCCAAATGACCGGAAGAGTCTTTCAACAGTTGTTTCAACTCCTCGGCTATTCGTTTTTTATCATTATCCGACAGCGAGTTACTTTCCATATCGCACAGTTTACTATTTCAAGAATTGTCATTAATATCTATGTATTTACAAAGGTATAGGATATTTCCAGAGATTCCAATAATTCTTGCAGAAAATATTCGTAGACGAAAAAAGCCCTCCACTCGTGATGAGGGAGGGCCTTGGTGTGGGTGTATGGGGTTACTTGACGAGCACCACCAGATACTTGCTGGTAGACCAGAAGAGCTGTGGATTGGTGATGCGCAGCACATACTGCTTGTTGACATCGGGGGTGAGGGTGTAGCTGCCCGAGGGGTGCATAGTGAGGATGCGCGCCGACTTGGAGTAGAACTTGATTTCCTTGTCGATGCGGATGTCAATCTTGGCAAAGTAGTTCTTGTTGAAGTTAGACTGCAGCACCTTGCCATTCTCCATGATATGCTGTTCCTTGAGTTCCTTCTTGGTGCCGAAGACAAACCATGCGGTGTTGAGCTGCTTATCCTGGTTGCTGATGGTCTGGGCCTTCTGCTGGGCATCGGTCTGCAGGTTCTCGACATTGTCGTTGAGGTTGTCTATCTTCTCGTCGAGTTCGGCGATGTGTATATCCTTGGCGTCGAGTTCGGCCTTGAGTCGCTGCAGCTCCTGCGCCTTGTCGTCGAGCTGCTGGGTAAGGTTGCTGATGGTCTTGCGCAGCTCGTCGCCGTTGAAGCGGCTCTCGCGCAACTGCTGCTGCAGACGCTTCATGAGCTCACGGTTGCGGGCCATGGTATTGGCTATAAACTTGATGTTCTCCTTAATCTGCGCCGTCTTGTTGGCGCCTTCGCCCTCGCGGGCTATGCTCAGTCGGTTTTCAGCCTGATTGATGGCGCTCAGCCCTTCCTGGATTTCATTGAGCGTGCTCATCATGTCATTGATTTCACTGTCGCGCTGGGCGATGATGCGCTGCAGCGAGTCGTTTTGTTCCATATTTGCCAGGTCAGGCGATGACTTCTTGCCCGTACAAGCGCCAAGCAACAGGAATGCCAGGCATGCGAATAACTTCAATTGCTTCATAGTTTTTCCTTTTTAGATTTCTTATTATTACCAGCCACTACTATAACAAACTCTCCTCGTGGCGAATTCTCGGTGAAATGGGCGATGGCCTCGGCCAGAGTACCGCGCACGTGCTGCTCGTGGAGCTTGGATATCTCGCGCGCCACGCTCACCTGGCGGTCTTCGCCGAAGACTTCGGCAAACTGCTGGAGCGTCTTGAGCACTCGGTAGGGCGACTCGTAGAATATCATCGTGCGTGTCTCTTCGCGCAGCGACTCGAGCATCGTCTGCCGTCCTTTCTTCTGTGGCAGAAAGCCTTCGAAACAGAACCTGTCGCAGGGCAGACCTGACGCCACGATGGCGGGGATGCAGGCTGTGGCGCCGGGCAGACACACTACCTCGACACCGGCGTTGGCTGCCTCGCGCGACAGATAGAATCCGGGGTCGCTGATGCCGGGAGTGCCGGCGTCGCTCACCAATGCCACGGTCTGGCCTGCCTTGAGCCGCTCGACGATGCCGGCGGTGGTGCCGTGCTCGTTGAACTTGTGATGGGCCAGCAGATGGTTCTTGATGTCGAAGTGGCGGAGCAGATTGCCCGATGTGCGCGTGTCTTCGGCAAGCACTACATCGGCCTCTTTCAATATGCGTATGGCGCGGAGCGTCATATCCTCCATATTGCCCACTGGTGTCGGTATAATATATAATGTACCCATATATGGTTGCAAACTTACACAAAAATATCGGTATCGATAACCATTAGGTCAAAAAAAATAATTAGGAAAAAGGAAAAAACGTTAAAACGTGGTGATTGAGACAAAAAAGCGGCGTTTCTCTTGCTCCACTAAAAAGCTCTTCGTAATTTTGTAGCATTATGATGGAGAATATATACAGAGAAACCCATCGTCCCGGAAGAATCGAGGTGATTTGCGGTTCGATGTTCTCGGGCAAGACCGAAGAACTGATAAGGAGAATGAAGCGCGCGAAGTTTGCCAAGCAGAAGGTGGAAATCTTCAAGCCGGCGATAGACACCCGCTACTCAGACGAAGACGTGGTAAGCCATGACCATAACGCCATCCCCAGCACACCCATCGACGCCTCGGCATCGATACTGCTGCTGTCGTCAGACATCGACGTGGTGGGCATCGACGAGGCCCAGTTCCTCGACGAGAGCCTGGTCGACGTGTGCAACCAGCTGGCCAACCGCGGCGTGCGCGTCATCATCGCCGGACTGGACATGGACTTCCAGGGTGTGCCCTTCGGCCCAATCCCTGCGCTGTGTGCCGTGGCCGACGAGGTGACCAAGGTGCATGCCATCTGTGTGAAGTGTGGCGCGCTGGCCTACGTGAGTCACCGACTGGTCAAGAACGACCGCCGGGTAATGCTGGGTGAGGCCCAGGAGTACGAGCCTCTCTGCCGCACCTGCTATCAGCAAGCCGTCAAGGAGGAAGGACAAGACAACCAAGAAGAATGACAAGAATATGAGCAAGGAGATAACCTTTGACCTGTTTATACGCCGCGCCGGACTGGTGGCACTCACCCTGGGTGTGTTCTGTCTGGTCAACTATCTCAGCGGAGTGCTGCTGCCCTTCTGTGTGGCATGGCTCTTCGCCTATCTGCTCTACCCCATCGTCAAGTTTGTGCAGCACAAGATGGGCGTAAGGGTACGTGCGCTCGCCATCGTCATCACCATGGTCATGGTGCTGGCGGTCATCGGCGGAGTGGTCTACCTCATCATCCCGCCTATGATTGAGCAGTTTCAGAAGCTCGGCGACATCCTCGCCCGCTGGGTGAGACAGACCACCCACACCAATGACCTCACGGCATATATCTCGTCATGGGTCGAGGAAAACCATACCGAGGTGGAGCGCTTCTTCCGCAGCGACGACTTCAACAATGCCGTCAAGAGCGCCATGCCCAAGCTGTTCAGCTTTGTGGGTCAGACCGCCAACGTCATCATCAGCATCATCGCCTCGATGATTACGCTGCTCTATATGTTCTTCATCCTGCTCGACTACGAATACCTCACCACCAACTGGATACGCATATTCCCGAAGAAGAACCGCCCCTTCTGGAGCGTGCTGGCCAAAGACGTGGAGCGCGAACTCAACAACTATATCCGCGGACAGGGCCTCGTGGCACTGTGTATGGGCGTGATGTTCTGCATTGGTTTCTCTATCATGGACTTCCCCATGGCCATAGGCTTGGGCATCCTCATCGGCATCATGGACCTGGTGCCCTATCTCCACACCTTCGCCCTCATCCCCACCGCATTCCTTGCCATGCTCAAAGCTGCCGACACGGGACAGAGCTTCTGGCTCATCTTCGGACTGGCCGTGGGGCTCTTTGCTGTGGTACAGTTGATTACCGACATGATAGTGACGCCCAAGATTATGGGCAAGGCCATGGGTCTCAACCCAGCCATACTACTGCTGTCGCTGTCGGTATGGGGTGCGCTGCTGGGCTTCATCGGACTGATTATCGCCCTGCCCCTCACCACCCTCATCATCGCCTACTGGCAACGCTATGTGACCAAGGAGAAGGTTGGTGAGCCCGCCAGCCAGGCTGAGAGTCAACAGCCTCAGCAGCAATAGGCTCCCCGCCATTACCGCCATGCCACCCGCCAGCGATGCCACGACACCGGCAGCTCCAGTCAGGCCCACCGCCCTACCACCGCTACCGCCCACAGCGAGCCAAATGACCAGAACAAGAATAGACATAAACTCCCTGTTACCCATCACAATACGAAACGGGTAAAAAAGTAAGGAAATTATTTGCACAATAAAATAAATATTAGTAACTTTGCACTCGCTTTCAGAAATGATAGTTGTGAGCGACTCGCTAGCTCAGCTGGTAGAGCACAACACTTTTAATGTTGGGGTCATGGGTTCGAGCCCCATGCGAGTCACGAAGAGGAGAACGATAAGTTCTCCTCTTTTTTTGTTAATCATGCACTTGGGGCTTTCAGAAGTACGCTCTACATCTGTACAGGACACCACTGCATCCTCGGCTCACCCGATAAACCAGGGGATAATTCAGGACAATGATGAAATGCGGGGGCGGGGCGGACAATTTTGGGGTCTACACCAGCTACCACCTCGTTTCCCGTCAAACATAACGATGCTGCTTCTCACAACCAATAGAAGGCTGGACACTACGTAATACAAAAGCAGTAGAATTGCGAAGCCATAATATGAATAACTTTCACATATGGTTGGACCATAAGTAAAACAAAAGAACACATGCTCATGCGAGTCACACAATAAAGAGGAAACTGAAAACTACTATTTATTCTTTGTTGTTTATATACAGATGATAACCAACATCATCTTTCGCCACAGCGATAGTCCGATTACTTCTGATAAGCCGCATTATGAGAATGTACCGTTTGAGGTGCCGAATTCGTGGGTGTGGACGACGTTGGGAGAAATAGGAAACTGGCAGTCTGGAGCCACCCCGAGTCGGCTAAGAAAAGATTATTATGGAGGGAATATACCTTGGCTCAAAACTGGTGATTTAAATGATGGATATATCTCAGATATTCCTGAATACATTACAGAAACAGCTTTAAAAGAAACATCTGTAAAACTCAATCCGAAGGATAGCGTTTTAATAGCTATGTATGGTGCAACAATAGGTAAAGTAGGCATTCTTTCATTTCCTGCTACTACAAATCAAGCTTGTTGTGCCTGTACTGACTATTTGGTAAAGAAAATGTATTTGTTTTATTTTCTTTTGGCCAATCGAGAAAAGTTTATAGCTATGGGTGGTGGAGGAGCACAGCCGAACATCTCCAAAGAAAAGATAGTTTCAACTTTAATCCCTTTACCTCCAAAACAAGAACAAAGCAGGATTGTAGAAGGCATAGAGCATTGGTTATCATTAGTCGATTGCATTGAGAAAAACAAAGATAATTTGCAAAGAACAATAAAGGAAGCTAAATCAAAAATTCTTACCCTCGCCATTCACGGCAAACTCGTACCTCAAGCCCCAACTGACGAGCCTGCAAGTGAACTGCTCAAGCGCATCAATCCCAAGGCTGAAATCACTTGTGATAACGGGCATTATCAGAAGTTGCCTGATGGATGGGTGATTACACCTATGCAAACACTATGTACTTTGGTAGATGGAGAGAAGCAAAAAGGCATTGAAAGAATAAATCTAGATGTAAAGTATCTGCGTGGAGAACGAGAAGCTAAAGTATTAACGTCAGGCAAATATACAGCTGCAAACACTTTACTGATTTTAGTGGATGGTGAAAACTCTGGAGAAGTTTTTCGTGCGCCTGTAGATGGCTATCAAGGTAGCACGTTCAAACAATTATCCATCCGTGAAGAAATGTACACCGACTATGTTCTACAAGTAATAAACCTGCATCGAAAGACGCTAAGAGAGAATAAAGTCGGTTCAGCCATTCCGCACCTGAACAAGAAGTTATTCAAGGCTATCAATGTGCCTATACCTCCATACGAAGAACAAAAAAGGATTGTAAATGCCATAAACCAAACATTTACAATCCTCGATACAATAATGGAGAATCTATAGATTTTCAACGATACTATCCAGCTTTTCAAAAACTTGCTGTAAATACTGTACAATTCGATATTGTTCTGCGAGAGGAGGTAACCATAGAGTTATCTCCTCAAATTGTTTTCTTGTAATATGAATCATTCCAGAACCATGCGATTTTCGATAAAATTCAGTTATCATTGCATGGAAAGCATAGTACAGATATTTTTTATCCATAAAAGGATAAGGTACAACTTTAAATATATGCTGATTTAGCCAAGCATCCTCACCTTTCCAAATATATGTACCCAATGATGCTGCCCATGCAAACAGTAAATCACCTTTTTTAATTAAATATTTTTCTTCGTATTCATTTTTTGTGCGATTGTAATATGCATTTGGATCATTCAGATTCTGAATTCTAATAATAGGCAGACCTGTCTGTTCCCATTCTTCTGGTTTGAAAGCACGTCCATTGATATATTCGGCAACATCTCCGACTTTTAAAATAGCCCATCCTTCAGGCAACTTCTGATAATGCCCGTTACGTTCCTATATTGTAATATGTTTCATTTTAAACAAATGCAATATGGTAACACAATTCAATGAGTATTTGGTCAAGTGTAATTTGACCAAGAACACCATACGTTCTTATGAATGGACGGTGAAGTATTTTATGGAGCACTACAAGGTGGTGAACAAACGAAACCTTTTGGCGTACAAGGGGTATTTGGTAGAGAACTTCAAACCGCAGACTGTAAACTTACGGTTGCAAGCAATCAACAAGTATCTGGAGTTTACTAAACAGGAGAAGCTAAAGGTGAAGTTTGTGAAAGTTCAGCAGAAGAACTTTTTGGAGAACGTGATTAGTGATGCAGACTATAAGTTCTTCAAACGAAAACTGAAGAGCGACGGACACGACACATAGTATTTTGTCGTGTGGTTCATGGCTGCTACTGGTGCTCGTGTAAGCGAACTACTCCATATCAAGGTGGAGCACGTTAAGGTTGGCTATCTCGACCTTTATAGCAAAGGTGGCAAGATACGCCGATTGTATATCCCCAAGAACCTGCGGACAGAAGCGATCAAATGGCTCGAAGAAGAAAAAATCTCATCGGGTTATATATTCCTCAACCGCTTCGGGAATCGCATCACCACACGAGGCATAGCCCACCAACTCAAACATTTTGCTGAAAAATATGGAATGAACAGGGATGTTGTATATCCACATTCATTCCGTCATCGGTTTGCCAAGAACTTCCTCGAGCGGTTTAACGACATCGCCCTTCTTGCTGACCTCATGGGACATGAACGCCTTGAAACCACTCGTATCTATCTGCGTCGCACAGCAAGCGAACAGCAGAAAATCGTAGACAAGGTAGTTGTCTGGTAATCGCACGTATGGTTTAGCCACCGTAAGTATTTCGCTTACGATGGCTAACTCTATCAACTACAATGATGCTTCTATTGCATCAAGTTGAGCAAATATCTCTCCTATTTTTGCTACGATGCGGTGCTGCTCTTTTATTGGTGGTAGAGGAAATGATATTTCTTCTACTATATTTTTACCAACTCGTTGCTGGCCAACAACGCCATTAAAAGTGCCTATACACTGGTTTATAAAAAAGTAAGTCTTGAAAAAATATAGTCCATATTGTTGAATAACGCATAAGGGCCTAAACACAAATAGCTCCGTTGTTCCTGCACCAACGCCATTTGGTAGGTTACTCAAGACCATTGATTTGCGGTTTTCCAAACAAGGAGAAATTTTGGCAACAGCAATATCACCATTTGCAAAATGTGTAAAGCCCGACTTTATTGTTGCCCATTTTCTCGTTTCAAATGTGAAATTGTTGGAAAAGCCATCTGATATATTTGTCATTGGCACAAATCCTGTTTCTATATCATCATTCACCTTGTTCTTAGGATTGATAATAAAAACATCTTTTACTTTTGTTAAACACCATGCTTTAGGTAACTTCTGATAATGCCCGTTATCAGATGTGATTTCCGCATTAGGATTGATGCGCTTTAACAGCTCCGTAGCAGGCTCGTCCGTAGGGTCTTGGGGTACGAGTTTGCCGTGAATAGCGAGGTCGAGGATTTTTGATTTAGTCTGTTTTAGAACGTTTTGTAGGTTTGCTGTGCCAGTTTCTATAAGTTCAACAAATGACATCCATTTGTTTATCTCATCCAAAATCCTTATTTGTTCTTTCAACGGAGGTATTGGAATATAGAAGTTTTTTAGCACATCAAAAGGAGGTATATTCTTAATTGCTGTTCCTTTGCTACTATTTTTTGCTTCTTCTTTCAGTATGAAATCAAAATATAGAAGATAGAATTGTTCAATATCACGATAGTAAAGCCGTATGAGCATCAATGCTTGATTGATAATGCCTTTCTGTATATTTCGAGGCAATACATAGGTCTCACCAATTGTTCCTGCACAACTTACAATTATATCAAATGGTTGGATTGCGAAACCAGAAAGTGACTCATACTTTTCCTTTGAGATGTAATATGTACCAAGCGTGCAATCTTTTTGAATTGCATTCTTTTGTTCATAAACTTTGTATGTATCATCACCTTTGGAAACAAACATGGTTTTTGTAAGGCTACTGCCAAAAGGACCTTTTTTGTAAAAAGCCAAATCATCTAACTTAGGGATGCTCGTAAATCAGTCAAAAACAACCTAACGATCTAATTGTCAGTGTTA